>OLVO01000189.1_pt1 | contig 70814 bp, 53 predicted proteins | sample 1672571 | NCBI WGS metagenome assembly OLVO01 (sample SAMEA3136700, study PRJEB25190) | human gut metagenome | biome: human gut; feature: human-associated habitat; material: faeces | place: Austria | collected 2013
GCGGCATCGGTGTCCGGGCGATCAGAATGACCGCCAGAATCGCGCCCACAAATGCAGCAGCCCCTATGACTCCCAACACCTTTTTGCCGAGTTTCTTCTTCGCTGCTTTGCAGATCAGCGCGGCGCAAGCCATGCAGACAGCCGCAGCCACAAGTGCAATGCCCAGCGTTTCCCATAGCCAAGATAGTTCATATAGGATCTTCATGCGTTCATCATCTCCTGTTCGTTAAACTGGAATTTACAAGACAAGGTTTTTCTTCATGAGTGCATACAACGTTTTCCTGTCATCATCAGATAATAAGCTCTCTTTTTTCAAAGCATAGTGATGCGCAAATTCTGTATCTATGTATGCGTGATCGTTTATCACAACGGCATTTTTATATCGTGGTCTCACATGGATATGTAAATGGGGGTTTGGTGTCGCTTCTTTGTAAAAGTTATTTAACAAACAACTCCAATTACTTAATTCGGCTCCTAATACCTCTTTGTAGATCCATTCCAATTTATCTATAATGGTTTTCAATTCAATCCACTCAGAAATATCCAATTCTGAAAGGCTGCCGCAATGTCTATTCAACACCAGAGTACATCTGCCGACATAATCCTGTCTATCTGCCAGATAGACAGACCAATATAATGATTGATATAGCAACCACTCGTTTTCTTTATAATCGCACCATTCGCAGCCACACATCACACATATCTCCATAAATCCCGATTTGTTTAGCAAATTCTTTTCCCAAACGCATACGCTTCCTGCAAACGCTTCGTCCTATCAAAGCGGCATCGGTGTCCGGGCGATCAGAATGACCGCCAGAATCGCGCCCACAAATGCCGCAGCCCCTACGACCGCCAACACCTTTTTGCCGAGGTTCTTCTTTGCTGCCTTGCACATCAGCGCAGCGCAAGCCGTGCAGACAGCCGCAGCCAAAAGTGCAATGCCCAGCGTTTCCCATAGCCAAGATAGTTCATATAGGATTCTCATGTGTTCATCATCTCCTGTTCGTTAAACTGGAATTTGTCAGTCCAAAATCAGGACGCCTGCGCAATCGGACATTTGCGTAAATGAAAGGTCTGGAAAATCTTTTCTCAGTTCCTCAACGACAAAGTAGATTTCATCATTATCCCATGTGTCTCCTGCCTTCAATTTACACTGTTCTAAATCCTTTCGTGTTTCAAAGGCAACATCGCCGATTATAATTTTACCGTTTTCTTTTAAGTAGTTACGCAAGTCTAAAAGGAAGTCGCTCTTTTGCGCATCCGTCAAATGATGCAGAGAGTATGTCGCAACAATATAATCATAACGAAAGCTACGCAATGGTTCGACAAGCCCTTTTGAAAAGTCCCCTTGATATAAATGCGCATTTGGCATTTTCTCAGATGCCAACGCAATCATTCTTGATGAAAAGTCCTGCCCATAAATGGAACAGCCTCGCTCGTATAGTTTTGCCGTTAATGTGCCTGTTCCGAATCCAATATCCAGCACAACGGCATTTTCAGCTCTCATTATGGTCTGAAAAATGAACCCAAGTACCTTTTTATAACCGGCAAAAGGGTATGTGTTTTCCTCATCAGAAATGCCGACAGTTTTGTCATAGCCATCAGCCCAAAGGTCGAACTCTATGTTGTTTAGCATACTTACTTCCTCCACAAATACCGACTTGTCAGCCTCATTATATCACACACCTGGCACATTTTCCAGTGCGCGTATCACAGTGGCAATGCAGATATCCTGTATTACCACTGTGACTTTTCTTTTTACCTGCGTAAGACATCCCCCGTGCTTACAGGTTTTTTGAAAATTAAATAGTCCGGAACCGGTACATTCCGGCTTCGCCGAGCGACTATCCGCCTGATCGGCAGCCGGAACCATGAGTAATAATATGCGGGTGGCCTCTGCATTTCTCCATGAAGCGCAGCTGGGACAATGATACGCCCGTAACTCGCGGCCCGGCCATAAGGAGGGCGGGGAGATGAAATATCTGTGGACCTGTTCGCCGCAGGCGCCGGTGGACATTAAAATCTCAATATTTGAATAGAAAAAGCCAAAATGGCAATAATTACTTACGAAAGAAAGGAGCAGACAGATGAATGAGTTTACAGATTCCAATGCGGAACGTTCTTCACTCAGAGAGATAAAGAATGTGGTAATCGACACGTCAATTCCTCGCAAGGAGAGAATACGGGACTATGTTGCTCAAATCGGCAATCCATACTGTTATTTAGACGATGGTATCGTAGTGGAAATCGGTTATACAGATACTGAAATAAGCCTGCAAGACAGGCTTTTAGCTTACGCAAACAGTATGGATCGCACATCAGGAAAATTGTGGTAGCGTGTGCGATTTCATTGACAAATGCACATTCTTAATGCATAATAAAAATGGTCAATGTGGATGGACGGTCATCCATCCGGACAGGCACCGGAAACAAATTTTCTGAAATACGCAGGAGGTTTGTTATGGCGCTTTATTTTGACGGGCAGACAACGCTCGATTCGGAACAATATGATGCTATTGCATACTATCGTCTGTCAAAGGATGACGGTGCAAAGCGTGAAAGTGACAGTATTGCGAATCAGCGCAAGCTGATTCGCTCATTTCTTCAAAATAACCCCAATATTCATTTGATTGAAGAAGCACAGGATGACGGCTATACCGGGACGAACTTTGACCGCCCTGGTTTTCGCAGTGTGCTAAATGCAATACAATCAAAAAGAGTAAATTGTGTTATTGTTAAAGATCTTTCCAGACTGGGGAGAGAGTATATTGAAACGGGAAAGTATCTTGAAATGATCTTCCCGTCTTTTGGTGTGCGCTTTATTGCCATCAATGATGATGTAGACAGTGAAAACAGTCGTGCCGGTGACGATATCATTATTCCGGTAAAAAATATAATGAATGAGGCCTATTGCCGCGAGTTATCAAAGAAATTGCGAAAGCAGTTTCAGATTCAGCGTGGCAATGGCGAGTTTTTGGGTGCCTTTGCCAACTATGGGTACTGTAAATCTCCCGATGATAAGCATAAGCTTGTTGTGGACGATTATGCAGCCGAGGTTGTCAGGGGCATTTTTTCATTGAAATTTCAAGGATATAATCAGCAAGCGATAGCAGATTTCCTGAATAACGAAAAGGTTCTTTCGCCGGCGGACTATAAAAAAAGCCAGGGACTGAAGTACAAAACAGGCTTCAGGACCTCATCTGAATCGCATTGGTCTGCTGTGTCAGTCAGCAGGATACTGACAAACCCGATTTACACCGGAAAACTGATTCAAGGCAAACGTGGAACGCCGAATTATAAAATCAAAACGATGAGGATGCGTGAAGAAAAGGATTGGGTTGTCGTAGAGAATAACCATGATCCGATTATTGACCCTCTGACCTTTATGATTGTGCAGCGTATGCTGGAACGGGATACCCGTACAGCGCCTCAAAACGATATCGTATATCCACTGTCCGGCATGGTATTCTGTGCTGATTGTAAGGCCTCTATGCTGCGCAGGACAGTGAGACGCGGGAATAAAACATTCCGTTATTATGTTTGCTCAGCCAACAAAAGAGGAAACGGCTGCAGCAGCCATAGCTTTGAACAGAGCAAATTAGAGCAGACTGTTTTACGTGCGATTACCAAACAGATTGATATCATTTTAGACACCGATGAGCTGCTGAATGCAATGGGAAAAAGCAAAATTGAAAATGCCCATATCAGGCGCTTGGATCTGGCGATTGTCCAGAAAAACAGCGAACTCGACCGGTACTGCAATTTTCGCATGAAATTATATGAAGCCCTCAACGACGATTTAATCGATCGGGATGAATATGAGAAAATGCGGAACAAATATACCGGTATGATCGAGGAAACTGAGAATATAATCCGACAGTTATCTGCCGACAGAGAGAAATCGCTGACAAATACCACGCCACGGGATTGGATGGCATCTATTGCAAAATTCAAGGGCATTACAGCGCTTTCAAGAGAGGCTGTCATTACCCTTGTCGATAGAATCCATGTTTATGAGGATAAGCATATCCGAATTGATTTTAATTTCAGGAATGAACTGGCGTATTATAAGGAAATTCTTCAGCAGAAGGAGGTGGGCTGAAATGGCACGAAAAAGTCGGGCAAATAACGCTCTGATAATATCCGACACAAAAAATAAGATGTGGAATGCCGGACTTTACGGTCGTCTTTCCGTAGAAGATGGAGATGACACGGAGCAAAACTCAATCGGCAACCAAAAGAAAATCGGCAATCGTTTTCTTGCTGACAAGCCGGATATTGTGCTTGTTGACACGTACTCGGACCATGGCTGCACGGGAATGAATTTTGAACGTCCTGACTTCAAGAGAATGTTTGAGGATATAAAATCCGGCAGGATCAACTGCATCATTGTGAAGGATATTTCCAGATTGGGACGCCATTTTGTAATGACGAGCAATTTTGTTGAACGCATATTTCCGGAAATGGGGGTGCGGCTGATTTGTGTGAACGACGGGTATGATAGTTCCGAACCGAACGCCGACTCGTCGGCCTTGACGCTTCCGCTGAAAATGGTGATGAATGACTACTATGTCAAGGATATCTCCCAAAAAGTCCGCTCGTCTATACATGCCAAAATGGACAGCGGTGAATACCTGCCGTCTGCAGGCAGCATTCCATACGGATACATCAGAGATCCGGAAAACAACACATTTCAGGTCGACGAGGAGACAGCCCCGGTTGTTTTGCGGATTTTTCAAATGCGGGCTGACAGAGTCAGCTTTAACGGTATATGCCGTGAATTGAATTCAGAAGGGATTCCATGCCCTGGTAAAATTCGCTATGAACGTGGTGTGACCATGGCGGAAAAGTATAAGGATGCATTGTGGATACCAGGTACTGTGCGAAAAATCACGCAGGACGCAGCATATATCGGCTGCCGCGTTCACGGTAAGGCAATGCGGAGCAAGGTTGGCCTCGATAAAAAACGGCGTCCGGAGGATGAGTGGAAAATCATTGAAAATGCACATCCGGCGCTTGTGCCTGAAAAATTATTTGACTATGTTCAGAGGGTAAACTTCGAGGAACTTGAAAAGCGAAAGCATTATGTTCAACGGAATAGTGCAGAAGAAGATTACAGAGATTTGTTCCGGGGATTGGTTTATTGCGCGGATTGTCGCAGCCTCATGTCAGCCAGCAAAGGCTGCGCACGGGTTGGTGCGAATACCCCGAGCCGCATTTTTTATGATTGCAACACCTATCGGTATTCTGGGCACACACGCTGTACAAGCCACTATGTCAGGCAGGAACAGATTTATGCTGTGGTCAAGAATGCGATCGATCAGCAAACAAAGGTGGCTGTTGATATTGAGCAGCTTGTTGCAAGTATCAAGAATTCTCCAGAAACCAAGCGGGTTTTTACAGAAGCGGCAGAAACCGCTGAAAGCATATCTGCGAAGCGGCAAAAGGTAGAGAATAGAATGGAACGGCTTCTTACCGATTTAACCGAGCAAATGATTGATCGGAATGAGTATGGGTATATGAAGGCAAGGTATTCTCAGCAGTTGAAGGAGCTTTTGGATGCGGAAGAAGCGGCAGCAGCCAGAAGGAATGCAGTGCAGAAAAAAATAACTGTTACGCAGGAATGGATAGGTAATATGAAGGAGTATCAATCCCTGCCGGCTCTTACGCCGGAAATCCTGAGACTGCTTATAAAGGAGATTCAGGTTCATAGCAACCGGAGCATCACCATTGTTTTCAATTTCAGTGATCCGTATAAGTCGATTACCGAGCTGCGGAATTGTGTGGAGGAGGTGCGTCAGGTTGGATGAGCGAATGGATATTTCGTATTTGAGATTATCAAAGGAAGACGGCGATGTCGAAGACGGCAGCATAGATGAAAGCTGCAGCATTCAGTCGCAGCGCACATGTATCAAACAGTATCTGCATCGCAATGGGTTCTCAGTTGATCGTCTTTCGGAAATCATAGATGACGGCTACAGCGGGACAACGATGAATCGTCCCGGAATGAATCGTCTGATAAAATTGGTCGAATCCGGAAAAGTGCGGACGATTATTGTGCGTGATTTTTCTCGATTTGCTCGCAGCTATTTGGAAGCCGGACATTATCTTGAATTTATTTTTCCGGTTTACAATGTCCGATTTATATCCATAAACGATCAGTTTGATAGTTTGGAGCTCGGAGAATCGACCGGCGGACTTGAACTGGCAATACGCAACCTGATCAACCAAATGTACTCCAAAGATATTTCAAGGAAAATCAAAAGTGCTGTTGATCTGAAAAAGCTGAGCGGTGAATTTGTTTACGGAACGGCTCCTTATGGCTATAAGAAGGGTGAAGTGCGAAACACCATTGTGGTTGACAAACCGGCTGCACAGATAGTCAGGCAGATATTTGAATGGGCCGCAGGAGGGATTACCGTAACAGGTATCGCGCAAAGGCTGAATGCAGCATCAATACCGACGCCATCCGTATACCTTGCCGATATCAGAGGAAAATATAAAGCTCGTTCCTCATGGAGCTATGAATCAGTTCGGAATATATTGTCCAATCGCATTTACACCGGGGATACCGTGCCGTTTAAGTCACATGTTGTGCGTGTCGGCAGCGATCATGTAAAGCAGGTGCCGCCAGAACTGCAGCAGGTTATCCCGAATACGCACGAGGCGATTGTCAGTCGTGAACAGTATGATCAGGCTTTAACTGTTATAAAATCAGTAAAAAAGAGCCGAAGCGCACGGTCAAATAACCCATTCACTTCATTGCTCATATGCGGCTGCTGCGGAAACCGACTAAGCAAGGGAAAGGAAAAAAACAAAACATGGCTGTGCTCTATGCACCGTTACAATCCAAAAACGGATTGCAAAAACGTGCGCATAAATAACGATCAGCTTGAGCAGATTGCTTTACGAGCCATCGCAACACAGTGCAGCCTTTTGGATGCGAAAGTACAAACGATCAAAAGAGAGAGCAATTCCGCAAAATCCAGCGATCAGATACTCCGGAGTGAATGCCAATCGTTACACAGACAAATAGACCGTATTCAAGCGGATAAGATGGCACTCTACGAGCGGTACGCTTGCGGAAATATTACGAAGGAAGAATATGCCTTGGAAAAGAACTCGCTGTCCGCACGAGAGGAAGAACTCAAGGCACAGTATGTCATGGCGGAGCAAAAGCAGGCATTGCTGAAAGAAAAAATCCGCATGAGCACCGACCAAATTTTAGCTGTCGAAAAGATTGCCCCGTATCAGGGACTGATAAAACTGACACCGGAGCTTGCAAAGGAACTTATTAAAAGGATTATCGTTCGACCGGACAAAAGCATCCGCATCGAGTGGAATTTCTCGGACGAGCTTTCCGGATTCGTGGGATTCCCCGAAATCCGATTTGAAAAGCAAGCCATATAAAAGATATTTCAAAAAAATGTTGTCCCTATCTTGACACAGCCATGAGCGGCAGTCCCATTATCCAGAACGGTAAATTTGTAGGCGCTGTAACGCATGTGTGAGTACGCCCATGATACCTATGGCGGCTACATAGTGTTTCCTCAATAATTTTTAATCACGGCAAAACGTTTTTTCGGAGCAAACGGCAAGAAATGCACCTTTCGGGATGTGTTTCTTGCCGTTTGACATATTTGCCGAGACGATGCATTTCGCTTACAATAAGGATAACAGGGAGGTGGACTTTTGATGAAAGCGAAAAAGATAAAACTTTGCTATACGGAAGAGGAAACAGCGGTTTTGCTGCGGAGCTTGATAAATCTTAAAAACAATCTTATCCGCCAAGGGCGCTATGCCGACATCGTAGACGAGGTGATTTTGCTTCTGGTGGATGCGAAGATCAAACGGATCCGTGTCTGAAAACTACATAGGAGAAGCCACACAGTTTTTACGTTCAAAACTGTGTGGCTTTTTTCATATCTAAACGCATTACATAGCCGTCCGAATCTCCGGGCGGCTAAATTTACGAAAAGGAGGAACCCAAAATGGCAAATTGCAAAGTGATCGCCGTCGCCAACCAAAAGGGAGGCGTCGGCAAGAGCACCAGCGTCTATTGCATCGGTGCGGGGCTGGCTATGGACGGCAGGAAGGTCCTGCTGGTGGATGTGGACCCGCAGGGAGATCTCACGAAGATGCTGGGTCAGCGCAGGCCCCACGACCTGCCCCACACCCTGTCCGAGCAGATGAACGCCGTCGTGCAAAACCAGAGCGGCCCGGAGCATCCGGAAATCCTGCACCACCCGGAGGGCTTTGACTTCGTTCCCGCCAACCGCAGATTATCGGCGGTGGAGGTGGGACTGGTCAATGTTATGAGCCGGGAAACCGTGCTCAAGCGCTATCTGGAGGGCATCAAGGGAAATTACGACTATGTGCTGCTGGACTGCCGCCCGTCGCTGGGGATGCTGGTCATCAACGCTCTGTCGGCTTCGGACTATGTGCTTATCCCCGTGCAGGCGGACTATCTGGCCGCAGAGGACATGACGGAGCTTGTGGGCACGGTACAGAGCATCCGCCAGCAGATCAACCCCAAGCTGAAGATCGGCGGCGTATTCCTGACGATGGCCAATGACACGAACTTCCGCAGAGATATTGTGGCCGGGGTCAAGGAGAATTTCGGCAAATACCTGCCCGTGCTGGAAGCCGTCATCCCGTCCACTGTGCGTCTGGCGGAGATCAGTACAGCGGACAAGAGCATTTTCCGGCATGAGCCGAATGGACGTGCCGCCAGAGCCTACGGCACGCTGGTGAAGGAGGTGGAAGGCATTGGCGAAAAGCAACGCATCCGGCCTGCTGACATCGCTCGATAGCCTGTTCACCACGCAGGAGCAGCGGGACGCAGCCAAGCGGGATATGGTGCTGGACCTTCCGCTGGACCAGATCGGTGACTTCCCAAACCACCCCTTCAAGGTGCGGCAGGATGAAGCCATGATGGAAATGATGGAGAGCGTGCAGCTGCACGGCGTTCTGGTGCCGGGGCTTGTGCGGCAGCTGGCGGACGGCAGCTATCAGATGGTGTCTGGACACCGGCGCAAGCTGGCCAGCAGGCTGGCCGGTCTGGATACCCTCCCCTGCATCGTGCGGGACCTGACGGATGATGAAGCGATCATCGTCATGGTGGACAGCAACCTCCAGCGGGAAAAGGTCCTGCCGTCAGAAAAGGCGTTTGCATATAAAATGAAGCTGGAAGCCATGCGGAGACAGCAAGGGGAACGGACAGATTTAACTTGTGTCCCAGTGGGACACAAGTTAAAAAACAAAAGGTCACGGGAATTGTTAGCGGAAAATTCGCCGGATAGCAATACGCAAATCCAACGCTATATTCGTCTCACCTACCTGCTTCCGGAGATTCTGGCAATGGTGGATGACAGCAAAATCGCCTTCCGTCCCGCCGTGGAGCTATCTTACCTTGCCGAAAAGGAACAGCGCATCCTCTATGATGCGATGGGTCACGCAGACTGCAGCCCATCGCTGGCACAAGCCATCAAGATGAAGTCCTTCAGCCGGGAGGGAAAGCTGTCGGAGGCGGTGATCCGGTCCATCATGGCGGAGGAAAAGCCCAATCAGAAGGAACAATTTCGGATACCCAAAGAGCGTATCAGCAAGTATTTCAAGCCGGGGACGCCCGCACGGACTATGGAGGATACGATCATCAAGGCACTGGACTATTACAGAAAGCGGCAGCGGGAAATGGAACGCTGAATCTTCCGCCCAGGGGAAAGTCTGCCCATCGGACAGGCTGTGTGCCAGAGCCGGTTTTTCCGCTCCCCCCCTCTCCACACCTCACCCCCTTCCTACCGGCTGTACCGGCTGAAAAAGAGATTATCTCACAAGTCCATATCGTACAGAAAGCAGCATCCTTTTCCGGATGGTGCTTTTTATTTTTACTCTCAGGAGGTCTAACAAATGAAAAAACTCTATCGCAGAAGCATTTCCGGGCTGTTGGCTCTGCTAATCTGCTTCACCGCCATTCTCGGCAGCGGCGTGACGGCCTTTGCCGCAGCGCCCACCGGAGAAAGGGCGGATTCGTACTCGGTGGCGTTCCCCAGAGACGGAGACGCCAATCTGGATTACAGCGGCACTTGGGGCCACGACGAGCTGCACTACATGAACGGCTGGACATCCGGCGAAGCAACATGGATGACCACGCTGCACACCATCGGCTCCTTCGACGGCCCTGCCTGCTACTGCATCGAGCCAGGCGTTCCCCGCAACCTGTACCGTTCCTACGAAAGCTACGGAGAGGACTATTGGGATTCTTTCCCTGCCGAGTATAACCGCACTATTGATGGCCGAACCATGAAAACGCTCCTTGGCCGCATCATGCAGTACGGCTATCAGGGAAATCTCTCCCTCGACTGGCGCTCTCAGAACGAGGCCGACGCCGACAAGTTGGCCCACATGATGGCCACGCAGGTGCTGGTGTGGGAAACGGTGGTCGGGGAACGGGATGCGGACTTCAACCATATTGCCCCCGACAATGCCGATGCCGTGAAATCCGTCTACCGCACCAGCCATCCGCTCTATGGCCGCTTCTCTGCCTACTATGACAGCATCGAAGCCAGCGTGAAAAAGCACACCATCGTCCCCAGCTTCATGGACCGCAGCGAGGAAGCTGCACAGACGGTTGAACTGAGTTGGGACGGTAGCCGCTACACGGCCACCCTGACGGACACCAACGGCGTTCTGGGCGAATATGCCTTCTCTTCGGCCCAGTCGGATATGACCTTTGCAGTCGATGGGAACGACCTGACTATCTCTGCCGAGACGGCTTCCGCAGATGGTGTGACCATTACTGCCGTCAGAAACAACACCCGGCAGGGCGTGCTGGTCTGGAGCGACGGCCACTATGGCCCAGACGGTACCATGCAGGATGTCGTCACCTTCCGGGATACCGTCAGCGACCCCATGTACGCCTACCTGCACCTGAAGGTCGGCTATGGCAGCGTCAAGATCGTCAAAACCAGTGAGGACGGCGAGGTATCCGGCATCTCCTTCACCGTTTCCGGCAACGGCACGGAGCAGACTGTGACGACCAATGCAGACGGCGAAATGCAGCTCGATGATCTCCGCCCCGGCGTTTACACCGTAACAGAGCAGAGCAATGACCGGTATGAACCCCAAGAGGTGCGCCAAGTGACCGTGCTCTCCGGTCAGATTGCCACCGTGACCTTCCACAACACGCTGAAACGGGGCAGTCTGGAGGTGGTCAAGACCGCTGAGGACGGCCTGAACGAGGGCGTAAAGTTCCATCTGACCGGCACGTCCCTTGCCGGGCTTCCGGTGGACGAATACGCCGTGACCGGCAGCAACGGAAAAGCGGTGTTCTCCGATGTGCTCATTGGCACGGACTACATCCTCTCCGAGGTGGATACGGGCATCCGTTATGTTGTCCCGGAGGACCAGACGACGGCGGTGGAGTGGAACACGGTCACACAGGCAGAGGTCCGCAATGTCCTGAAAAAGTGGAGCGCCACCGTCACCAAGTGGGACGCCGAAACGGGTCTGCCGCAGGGAGACACAACCCTTGCCGGTGCCGTCTATGGCGTTTACAGGGGTGAGGAACTGGTAGACACCTACACCACCGACGAAAGCGGCCAGTTCACCACCACGGATTATGTCTGCGGCAATGATTGGACCATCCGGGAACTCTCCCCCAGCGAAGGTTATCTGCTGGATGATACCGTGTACCCCGTCGGCGCAGAGCCGCAGCACTATACGGAAGAATATAATCCCATTGCGCTGGATGTGACCGAGCAGGTCATCCGGGGCGGCGTGACCCTCACGAAGGTGGACAAGGACTACCCGGAAAACAAACTGGAGGGAGCCGTGTTTGAGGTCTACCGTGACAGTAACCGCAATCAGGAGTTGGATGCTGAGGACGAACTGCTGGGCACGATGGAGGAACTGGGCGGCGGCGAGTACGCCCTGACCGGTCTTTGCTACGGCGGCTATTTTGCAAAGGAAGCCCAGGCCCCGGAGGGCTTTTATCTGGATGAAAACGCCTACTATTTTGCCATCACCACGGACGGCGAAACCGTGACCGTGGAAAATGAAGCCGGAAAGGGCTTTGTCAATGCGGCGCAGGTGGGGTCTCTCCGGATCGTCAAGACCTCCTCGGATGGGAAGCTGGAAGGATTTTCCTTCCGTGTTACCGGGGTCAGCGGCTATGACCAGGTGTTTCAGACCGATGCAGAGGGTGTCATTCTCATCGAGGGCCTGCGTATCGGGGACTACACCGTGTCCGAGGTGCAGGACGGCAGTTCGGACGGGTATCTCCTCCCGGCTGACAAGACGGCGTCTGTTTTCGAGGGAGCCGTGACGGAGGTGGAGATGCACAACGAAAAGAAGCCCACGCCGGAGGTGCCGCAGACCGGAGATAGCAGCCATGCGGCGCTGTGGCTGACCCTGCTGGGCCTTTCCAGCATCGGCGCTGTGACTGTGCTGCTGATGCGGAAGCGTAAAAAATAAGCGCCAAGGGGGCGGCCGGATTGGCCGCCCCCCTTTACATACCACGGCAACAAAATCATCGGTATGGAAGAAAGGAGATCACAATGGAAGAACCACGCAAAGCAGGAAGCTATACCGTTCTTCACGCAATCCAAATTGGAGATAAAGAGCTGATCGTCGGGGACGACCCGGAGGCCGAAAAGGGGCAGCGATTTATGACCGCTTATTGTGAGCAGAACGAACTGTTTGCCCGGTATGCGGAGGCATTGGTCAGTGACAGCTATCCGGAGATCCTGCGCATCTTTGCCGAGCGATTGGCACAGCAGGCAGAAAGGACGAGGATTGCCCTGAACACGCCGCATATACAGGGTATCAACGACCGGTTTCTTACGGAAAACGATTGCCATACGGTAGACGACAGCATGGATATTGGCGGAAAGATCGTCGTGATCCGCGCCGATGCGCTTCGTCCGGAGTATCAAGGCGCAACACATCAGATCTGCATTTGTGAGGGTGGTTTCGGCGCAGCATCCAATAGCCGCGGTACCTCATGCTTTTGCCACAACCTGTATTCCGGCCACAAGGAGCGGTTTCGGCGTCCGGACATTCTCGGCACGCTGGAGGAAAAAGAACTGCCGGAGTGGGCAAGGCTGGGGCTTGTGCTGTACCGTCAGAGGCAGCGCAAGCAGAAAAACAAGGATAAGGAGCGTGAACGGTAATGGACTTTGAGATCAAGATCATGACCCCGGCAGAGCGCAGCTACTGTTATACCGACAGTCCGCAGCTCGACAAGCTGACCGGCTGCATCGGCCATCTGCGGGGCGATATGGACAGAAGCGGGAAAGGCTTTTTCACCTCATGGGAGGATCATTGCGGGGAGCTGAAAACACAGGCGTTCAAGGATGAGCTTGATGATTTTATCAATGCCCTGCGTTTTAACGAGCGCTATGACGGCATTTTCAAAAACCGCAGCAGCCTTTCCCGATACTGCTATGAACACAAAGAAAGTGTGTTTGCCGAGGATTTCATTCCGCAGTACGGATTCCGGGTGGATACGCCGGAGTATGCCTATCTGCTGCGGCTGAATCCCATGCAGGGCGATTATAACCTGTATATCTACTGCTATCGCCGGGAGATGCTGGAGCAGCACATGGAAAAGGCGGCCCGCGGCATTTGCTTTTTTGATACAAGCGGCAAGGAACGGTTCCGCATTCCCGATGGGGACAGTATCCGTGTGACCCGCCCGGATGGCAGCCATAGTGACCACACCTGCCGCTACATTGACGAGAACCGCGCCGAGATCGGCTACGGGGTCGATAACCTGTATCACATGGCGCAGTTTGCCGAATGGATGGCGCGCAACGGCAACACTTATGTGCCGCTGCGCTCCTCCCTGCCGAAGCAGTGCTACTCGCTCCTGCTGGACACCGGAAATGTGGTGATCCTGAAACGGGGCGAAACCGGCTATTACAAGGCGGACATTCCCCACACTTCAAAGGAAGAAGCCCGTGCGCTTGTGGAGGAATATAACCGCAAGCTGGGCGTGACCCGTGCCCAGGAGGAGGCCATGAAGGGCGGCTCCATGTTCGGCTTTGACAAGCCCATTGCCGACCCCGCCAACTACGATGCACAGGGACAGCCGCTAAAGCGCAGGGAGAAAGACCGAGGTGACGCAAGATGACCGAGCAAAAGCACATTATCTGGAGCAGCGAGCCGGACTACGAGGACTGGCGGGCGGATCTGGAGGAGCAGTACCCGGACCTCTCCGAGCAGGAGCGGATGGAATTGATGGTCGAGCAGAACAACGACTATCTGTCCGACGAGCGGTGCAATCTGAACATCCAGCTTTCCCGCCCCATTCTGCTGATCGCAGACATCGGCCGCTGGGACGGACGGCATTCCGGCTATGCTGAAATCAAAAGCGGCAACATCCGGGACTGTCTGTATTCTGAGATGGACGATTCCACATGGTATGTGGACCGGCTGGGCGACCTGCGCTGCGACGCCGTACACCACGACGGCACGAACCACTATCTCTACCGGGCCTATAAGGAGAATGCCAGCGAAGCCCAGATCGACCGGCTGAAAGAAAAACTATACAGCGGCACTGCCACCCGCAGCGACGTGACCCGTGTGACCAAACGCCTGGGCGATGAGATCGGGCGGGTCTACGGCTGGCGGTTTCCGGCCAGCCGGGAAGCGGTGCGGGAACGTTAAAAGGAGGAGAACGCTATGACCATTGACGCAAGAAAAGAACGCTTTGAATTGGTGGAAGTGTTGGGCCACCCCATGCTCTTTACCGGCCTGCGGGTAGACCGCAGCACCGTACCAAAGGGGCTGTACCTCTATGAGGTGCGAAACGATGATGACCAGTGCGGCCTTCCCGTGGAGATCGGCCGCTGGGTCATGGTCAACCATTGGGGCACGCTGCTGTCCGCAACGCCCATCGAGCTGGAGCCGAACAAGTACAATAACAACGCCTACCGGAGCATCGACCCGGAGCGAGATTGGAATTACACCGGCGAGCCCTGTACGATGCAGACGTATATAGACAAATACCTGCCGAAAAAGGAGCGGGAGAAGCCGAGAGAACGATAGGAGGTGCTGCCCATGGCACGCAGATTTCAGGAGATCACCGAGGTTTACCGGCAGGAACTGGCCGCACTGGCCCGTGGGGACAGGTGGACAGCATTCCTGCGCTCCGCCTGCCGGAACTATAAGCTGCACTTCGAGGAGCAGGTATTGGTACACGCCCAGCGCCCGGATGCCACAGCCGTTCTGGAAATGGAGCACTGGAACCGCAGATTCGACCGCTGGGTCGATCCGGGTTCCACAGGTATCGCCGTGTTTGACCAGGATACCCCCGGCCGGGCACGGCTGAAATACTATTTTGACATTTCCGACACCCACGAGGGCCGCTTTCACCGCCCTGTACCCCTGTGGCAGGTGTACGCCGAGCAGGAGCCGGAGATCGTGGAAGCGCTGGAGCATCGGTTTGGTGCTTTGGCCCGGAAGGAGACGCTGGGGGACGCCATCGTATCCGCTATGGAAAATGCCGTCACGGATAACATGGCGGATTATCTTGCAGACCTGCAGCAGAGCCGGGACGGCAGCTTTCTGGAGGAACTGGACGAGCTGAATGTGAAGGTGCTCTATCGCCGTCTGCTGGAGAACAGTACGGCGTATATGTTGATGTGCCGCTGCGGTCTGGAACCGGATGCGTATTTTGAACCGGAGGATTTCTCCGAGGTGTTCAACTTCAACACGCCGGAGACCATGAACGCCTTGGGCGTGGCCACACGGGATATTGCCGAAAGCGGTCTGCGTGCCATTGCCCGGACGGTCCAAAGCCGCCAAAAGCAAATTCGCACAGTTGCGCCGCCTGCGGAAACTGCGTATCCTATACACGAGCAAACAAACCCACAGGCTGAAAGGAGCGAAAAACATGGACATGACCTACACGATGAAGGGCGGCTACCGGCTGCCGGATCTGCTGCCGCCCCAGGAGCCGGAGACGGCCCTTGGGAAATACGGCCTGCTGCGCCGGAAGTATCTGAAAGAACACCGGAAGGTGCTGTTCACGAATCTGCTGACATCGGGCAAGCTGAACGAGCATCTGTCAGAGATCGACCGGACGGCAAAGCAGCGCATGGAACAGCTGGTGACGGAGATGGCCCGGGCCGAGGGCGTGACGGAGAAGCTGAAAGCCGCCGACCCGATGAAATGGGTGGGGCTGATGAACGATCTGAGGAACGCCGCCGAGGAAACAGTGCTGACGGAGCTGATCTACAACTGAACACCGAACCCAAAGAAGCGGACAGTGCGGAGGAAACATCCTCTGAGCTGCCCGCTTTTTTGGATGAAAAGAAGATCTTCGCCATCATCGAAAACCGCAATGATGACCTGATCTATAAGAAGGCGCAGATCGAGTTGTTTTTCGACACCCACCCGGATGAAGAGGATCGTGCGAAGTATATTCGCTCCGCTTATCAAAACCGCTGGACAGAGATCATCGCAGACGGCTTGCGGCTTGGCTATCACCCGCAGGAGGACGGCCTGCTCATGTGGGAGGGTTCCTTCCCGTCCCGCACCAGCGAGAGCATTTTTTCGTGGAAGCTGGTGGCAGGCTTCACGGCGCAGCTCATTGACAAGCGGGAATATTTCATCAATACCAGCATCAAGCCGTTTGTTCCGAAGGACCCGCAGCAGCTCACCTTCTTTGACCTGCCCGCCCAGCCTGCGGATTCCCCGCTGTTCTCCCATCCGAAGCTGCCGCAGCAGATCATTGACGAAGCCCTGTGTGTAGGAGCGAACGACGAGCACAGTCGGCTCATCATCTGCGCCTACTTTATGAAGGACAAGCCGGACAATGCCGCATTTCTGCAAAGGCATTACGGCGAAAACGGCGCAGGCTTCTATTTTGACGGGGAGAAGATTTCGCTCTGGTATGATGCCGAAGGGATGCGTATTGCCCGTGGCACGACGGCGCAGCGCAGCAGCGCCGCCCTGCTTTCATGGGAGGAAGCAGCGAAGCGCATCCGGGAACTGTTGGATTTGGGGCGGTATATGCCGCAAGATGAACTGGATGAAGTCGAGCATTACGAGCGGATGCAGCTGGCGGACAGTATCGCCTATACCAGCCGGGACATAACAAAGGAAGCACGGGAGGCAGGCTTTCTGCCGCTGACCATGCTGGCCCATTCCGTCAAGGGCGGCTATCCGGAGGTGCAGAAGCAGATTTATGGCCTTCTCTGCGAGGCGGACACGCTGCAAAAATGCGTGGATGAGTGGGAAGCGTTCAACGCTGCGCTGGACGCCGGGCAAGACCTGCTGCGCTTCCAGGGCTACCGTCCGAAAGAGATATTGCAGCGGCTCCGTGACCTGCAGCGGGAGCCGCTGCATTTTACTGTTGCCGACGGGTTTACTCCCGACCGGCAGTTTTTTATTTCCGATGATGAAATCGACGAGGTACTGCGTGAGGGCAGCGGAAACACCGACTATCGACTCGGTGTGTACGCCTTTTACGCCACCCACAAGGATAAGACCGAGCGGGAAAAATATCTCAAGGATTATCACGGCGAGTACAGTGGTCACAGCGGCGGGAATGACAATCTCACCCACACCCGTGGCAAGGGCATCGAGTTCAGCCACGGCAGTATCACGGCCCCCTATGCCAAGGTCACGCTGAAATGGCCGGAGGCGGCCAAGCGCATCGGAGAACTGATCTCCCAGAACAAATTCCTCTCCGATGCCGACCGGGCGGCCATGCCGAAGTATGAGCGGGAACAGCTGGCCCGGAAGATCGTCAACTTCTTCATGGATACACCGGAGGATGTGGTGCGTCCGTTTTCCCAAAACGCCATTACAGACTATTGGGAGTGCGTCAAAACCGTGGTCGCACAGCTTTTGGATGCTGAGCGGGTGCAGGAAATTTATCAGAATATGCTCCCTGCCTGGGAATCCACGAAAGAGGACGACCGGCACTATAACCTGCGGAAGCAAGGGCTGGAGGCCATGCGGGCCTATCTGGACGGCACCTATTCCGTATTTGGCCTTGAAAAACCGCTGCAAATGCCAACGGCGCAAGCAAGCCCGGTTTGGCAGCAATATACCGCATTGAGCGCACAATATCCGAATGCGCTGGTACTGGTACAGGTTGGAGATTTCTACGAGGCGTTTGAAAAGGATGCCCAGACACTGCATGACCAATTCGGATATGCCACAACGAAACGTCGAGTCAGCGGCGGAAGCGGCTCCTATCTGATGGCCGGATTTCCCATATCTTCGTTGGAAACTGTGCAGGGCAAGTTAGAATCGCTCGGTATTTCTGTCGTTGTCTCCGGCGAAAGCGGGACGGATTATTTTCCTGCCGAACTGCCCGCAGCGGAACCAGAAACTCTGGAGCCGGAACCGCCCACAGCGGAAACAGCGACTTCGGAGGCAGTCCCGAAAGCACACGCCGAAGAAGAAAAGCTCCTCCCCACACCGAAGCCCATACAGGAGCGTGTGCGCTTTACCCCGTTCCACCCGGAGATACCAGCCCAGCAGCGGCATGACTTCCGCATCACAGACCGGGCGCTGGGCGTGGGCAGCAAGGCGGAGAAGTATGCGTCCAATGTGGCGGCGATCCGCACCCTGCAAACAGTGGAAAGCGAAAACCGGCTGGCGACACCGCAGGAGCAGGAGATCCTTTCCCGCTATGTGGGCTGGGGCGGCCTTGCCGATTGCTTCGATGAAAAGCACAGCCGGTATGCCGAGCTGAAAGCGCTGCTCACCGAGGAGGAATATGCCGCCGCGCGGGCCAGCAGCCTGACCGCCTTTTATACCTCTCCCATCATCATTGACGCCATCTACCAGGCGCTGGCACAGATGGGTTTGGAAAGCGGCAATCTGTTGGAGCCTGCCTGCGGCATCGGCAACTTCATCGGAATGCTGCCGGACAGCATGAACGCCTGCAAAGCCTACGGTGTGGAGCTGGACAGCATCTCCGGCCGCATCGCTCGACAGCTTTATCAGAACAGCCGGATCGCTGTCACCGGCTATGAAAAGGCGGAGATCCCGGACAGCTTCTTTGACGCGGCGGTAGGCAATGTGCCGTTCGGGAATTTCAAGGTCGTTGACCGGCGCTATGACAAACACCACTGGCTCATCCATGATTATTTTTTCGGCAAGACGCTGGACAAGGTGCGGCCGGGCGGTGTCATCGCCTTCATCACTTCAAAGGGCACGATGGATAAGGAGGATCCTTCCGTGCGCAAATATCTGGCGCAGCGCGCCGACCTCATCGGGGCGATCCGTCTGCCGGATACAGCGTTCAAGGCCAATGCCGGAACAGAGGTCACCAGTGACATCCTCTTTCTTCAAAAGCGTGACCGGATCGTGGATATTGAGCCGGATTGGGTGCATCTGGACACGGATGAAAACGGCATCCGCATGAACAGCTATTTTATCCGGCACCCGGAAATGGTGCTGGGCGAGATGGTCATGGAGAGCACTCAATACGGCATGGACAGCGTGTGCAAGCCCTATGAAAACGCCGACCTTGCCGCCCTGCTGGATAAGGCCGTAGCCGAACTGTACGCCCGAATCCCCGCCTATGAGCAGGACGGGCCGGAGGAGGAAGATCTGTCCATCCCCGCCGACCCGGATGTACGGAATTACAGCTTTACCTCTGTGGACGGCAAGCTGTATTTCCGCATCGACAGCCGCATGGAGCCGGTCGATTTGCCGCTCACCACCGAGAACCGGGTCCGGGGCATGATGGCGCTGCGGAACTGCGCCCGGCAACTCATTGCCTATCAGATGGAAAATCATCCGGACGAGATCATTCGGCAGGAACAGGAAAAACTTGGCCGTCTGTATGATGGCTATGTGAAGAAATACGGGCGGCTCTGCACCCGTGGCAACCATCTGGCCTTTTCGGACGACAGCAGCTATCCTCTGCTGTGCTCGCTGGAGGTGCTGGACAACGAGGGCAATTTTGCACGCAAGGCGGATATGTTCACCAAACGGACCATCCGGCCCAATGCGCCGGTGGCGCAGGTGGATACGGCTTCGGAGGCGCTGGCGGTATCTCTCTCCGAAAAAGCGCAGGTCGATCTCAGCTTTATGTCGGAACACTCCGGGAAATGCGAGGAGGAACTGGTGCAGGAGCTTTCCGGGGTCATCTACCGGAACATCCGCTGCGGCCTTACGCCGGAGGAAGTCTCCCCGGCGCAGCTTGACCTTTCGGCCTACCCCTATGTCACCGCCGAGGAATTTCTGTCCGGCAATGTGCGCAAAAAGCTGCAAATGGTGCAGGCCCTGCAAGCGGCGTTACCGGCTGAAAAGAAGCAGGAATTGGCCGACTATGCCGCCGCATTGGAGGCCGTGCAGCCGCCAGACCTGACCGCTGCGGAGATCGGCGTGCGGATCGGCGCATCATGGGTGCCCGCCGAGATTTATCAGCAGTTTATGTTTGAGCTGTTCGGCACCAGCGTATATGCCCGGCAGAAAATGCGGGTCGTCCGCTCCGAATACAGCGGCGAGTGGAATATCAGCAACAAAAGCACGGATGGCGGCAACATCAAAGCCGTCACCACCTACGGCACCAAGCGTATTACGGCGTACCACATTTTAGAGCAGACGCTGAATCAGCGGGTGGTCAAGGTGTTCGACACCGTTGTGGAGGACGGCAAGGAGCGTCCGGTGCTGAATGTGAAGGAGACTGCCATTGCACAGGACCGGCAGGAGCTGATCAAGTCCAAATTTGCCGATTGGCTTTGGCAGGATATTGACCGGCGGGAGCGGCTGTGCCGCATTTATAACGACACCTTCAATTCCATCCGTCCGAGGGAGTACGACGGCAGCCATCTCCGCTTTGTGGGGATGAACCCGGAGATCACCCTGCGGAAGCATCAGGTGAACGCCATCGCCCATGTGATCTACGGCGGCAACACGCTGCTGGCCCACGAAGTAGGGGCAGGGAAAACCTACGAAATTGTTGCCGCCGCTATGGAAATGAAGCGGCTGGGGCTATGCACCAAGTCGCTGGTCGTGGTGCCAAACCATATCACGGAGCAGTGGGCGGCAGAATGGCTCCAACTCTACCCGGCTGCCAACATTCTGCTGGCCACCGAGCGGGACTTTGAAAAGCACAACCGCCGCAGGCTGTGTGCCCGCATCGCCACCGGCGATTATGACGCCGTTATCATCGGTCACAGTCAGCTGATGAAGATCCCCCTGTCCCGTGAGCGGCAGCGGGAGATCCTGCGGCGGCAGATCAACGAGGTGCTGCTGGCCATCAGCGACGCCAAGCGGCAGAGGGCAGAAAACTTCACCATCAAGCAGATGGAGCGAACCCGTAAGTCATTGGAGGCGCGGCTGGAGAAGCTCAACGATCAGAGCACCAAGGACGACACCGTGACCTTTGAGGAGCTGGGCATCGACCGGCTGTTCATCGACGAGAGCCACAATTTCAAGAACCTCTTTCTGATGACAAAAATGCGGAATGTGGGTGGCATCGCACAGACGGAGGCGCAGAAATCCTCAGACCTCTTTGCCAAGTGCCAGTATCTGGACGAGCTGACCAACAGCCACGGCGTAATTTTCGCCACCGGCACCCCCATTTCCAACAGCATGGTGGAGTTATATACAATTCAGCGGTACTTGCAGTATGGGACGCTGCAGGAGATGGGCCTTGTCCACTTCGACGATTGGGCCAGTGACTTTGGCGAGACGGTGACAGCCATCGAACTGGCCCCCGAAGGCAGCGGCTACCGCCCCAAAACCCGCTTTGCGAAATTCTTCAATCTGCCGGAACTGATGGCGACCTTCAAAATGGTGGCCGATGTGCAAACGGCGGATATGCTGAACCTGCCGGTCCCGAAAGCCAATTTTCACACCGAGGTCATCCAGCCGAACGAATTGCAGCGGGCGGTGGTAGCGGAACTGGCGGAGCGAGCCGAGCGTGTCCGTGCCCGTGTGGTCGATCCCAGCACGGACAATATGCTCCGCATCACCAACGATGGACGCAAGCTGGCGCTGGATATGCGCCTTATCAACCCGCTGGCCGCCGATGACCCCAACGGCAAGGTCGCAACCTGCGCCCGCAATGTCGCCCGTATCTGGGCGCAGACCAAAGATCGACGCAGCACCCAGCTGGTTTTCTGTGACCAGTCCACGCCTAACAAAAATGCGCCGATTGAAATGCAGAAAAATGCAGAAGGGGTCTATGAAATGATACCGGATCAGTTTACGGATGTGTATAACGACCTGAAAAAGAAGCTCATGGCAGAGGGTATTCCGGAGGAGGAAATCGCCTTTATCCATGATGCCAAAACCGAGCAAAAGAAAAAGGAGCTGTTTGCCAAAGTGCGTGGGGGCGAAGTGCGTATCCTCATGGGCAGCACAGCCAAAATGGGCGCAGGCACCAATGTGCAGGACCGGCTTATCGCCCTGCACGATCTCGATTGTCCCTGGCGGCCCAGCGACCTCCAGCAGCGCCTTGGACGCATCGTGCGGCAGGGCAATCAGAATCCGGAGGTAGAAATTTTCCGCTATGTCACTGAGGGCACATTCGACGCCTATCTTTATCAGCTGGTGGAATCCAAACAGCGGTTCATCGCCCAGATCATGACCTCCAAAGCACCGGCCCGTGCGGCGGAGGATGTGGACGAAACGGCGCTTTCCTATGCCGAGATCAAGGCGCTGGCCACGGGAGATCCGCAGATCATTGAAAAGTGCAATCTGGATATGGAGGTCAGCAAGCTGAATATGCTCCGTGCCAGCCATCTGAGCCAGCGGTATGCGCTGGAGGAACTGGTGCTGCGGAAGTATCCGGCAGAGATCAAGGAGTTGAACGAGCGCATCGCCGGATACGAGCAGGACCGCGCAAAGCTGATGGAGCATCCGAAGCCCGCTGAGGGCATTGCGCCGATGGTCTTAAATGGCGTCATCTACACCGAGCGTGAGAACGCCGGCAAGGCCATCATCCACGCCTGCACCCACATGAACGGAGCGGAGACTATCCCCGTTGGCAGCTACCGTGGATTTGATATGGCGCTCAACTATGACAGCAAAACCAACGAATTTCACATGACGCTGAAAGGCAGTCTCTCCCACACGGCTGTGCTGGGGGCAGACGCAGGCGGCAATGTGACCCGCATCGACAATGTGTTGGAGAAAATCGATGAGCGTCTGGAAAGCGCACGGTCGCAGCTTGCCCATACCTCCGAGCAGCTTGAAAATGCCCGCACAGAGATGGTCGCTCCTTTTCCGAAGGAGGCAGAACTGGCCGAAAAGACACGGCGGCTGAATGAACTGAATGTGCTGCTGAATCTCAATGAGCCGGATCGTGTCGTTATGTCAGAGGAACCGGACGAAGGCGGTAAACCCCACCCGAGAACGGCAGACCGGGAACGATGAACTGCATCCTTCTGCTTTTACCGGTCGAGGAGGAAACGGGCGGCAGGTGTCTGCCTGCTGCCTGTTCTCTTTCCTCAGAGACAGAAGCTGTCGCCCTCACTGTATATAGTATAAACAGATTTATCATAATTTCACTTATCATGTTGCGCTTCCAATAGCTGCCATTTATTTTTCTGTCGGAAAACAGGTGAAAAAAACTCGCCCAAGGGATTGACTTTCCAGTACGCTGTACATATAATATAAACAAATTTATCATAAATTAGTTTATCATAAGGAGGGGCTTATGAAATTTATCGGCAGAAAAGCGGAGCTGGCCAAATTGAACGCAGAATACGAGCGTGACGGCAGCTTTGTGGTGATCTACGGTCGCCGCAGAGTCGGAAAAACCACGGTGATCAAGGAATTTCTGAAAAAGAAAACGGCGTTTTATTTTCTTGCAACGGAGGAACTTGAAACGCAGAGCATGAAGCGCCTTGCCGGAGTGATCGCACGAACGACGAAAAACAGTCTGCTGCAAAAGGCATCCTTTTCCGATTGGATGGATCTGTTCCAAGTAATTGCTGACTATGAGCCGGAACAGAAGAAGGTGCTGGTGATCGACGAGTTTCCCTATCTCGTCAAGACCAATCCAGCCTTCCCCTCCATCCTGCAAAATGCATGGGATGAACTGCTCAAGGACAGCAATATTATGCTGATCCTTTCCGGGTCGTTGATCGGCATGATGCAGAAGCACGCACTGTCCTATGACAGTCCTTTGTACGGACGCAGGACCTCGCAGATGCGGTTGGCTCCGCTGCCTTTCACAGATATTTATGCCGTTCAGGATCTGCCCTTCGACAAGGCAGTGGAACAATATGCCGTGACTGGCGGCGTGCCCAAATATCTGGAGTTCTTTCAGGATGACCGGAATTTGCTGGACCAGATCAAGGATGTGGTATTGTCTAAAAACGGCTTTCTGTATGAGGAGCCAAACTTCCTGCTGAAAAGTGAGTCCATGACGGCAGTGAACTACTTCTCCATCATCAAGGCAATCGCAGACGGAAACCATAAGCTGGGGAAAATCGCCGGTGTTCTGGGACAGGAAACCTCAGCACTGACGCCTTATCTGTCCACGCTCTCCGAGCTTGGTTTCATTGAAAAAAGGACGCCCATCACCGAAAAGAACCCAGAGAAATCCAGAAAAGGTCTGTACTTCATCGCAGACAACTTTATCCGCTTCTGGTTTCGGTATGTGTATCCGTACAAGGGCGAGCTGGAATTGGACAATATGCAGATCGTTCTGGACGAGATTCAAAAGGACTTCATTGGAAAATTTGTGGCGTTTGCTTATGAGGACATCTGCAAGGACATCTTTGCAAAACTCTGCAAAGACGGTGCAGTATCCTTTACCCCTTCCCGTATCGGCTCTTATTGGCTGAATGATTTCGACGGTGATACGGAGATTGATGTGATGGCAGTAGACCAGCAGAATAAGCGAATATTTGCCGGTGAATGTAAATATCATAGCAAGCCGGTAGATGCCCCTGTGTATTTTGCACTGAGGGAAAAAGTTGCCAATGCAGATGAGATCCGCAAAGCATATCCGAACTACACCGTGATTTTTGGTGTGTTCAGCAAGAGTGGCTTCACGCAACGTCTATTGGATGCCGCCAACGCCAGTCCCGACCTGCTTCTTTTTGACGGGGACCACATTCTTCAATGATTTTTCCCGCACGACATCTTATAGCCGGACAGCCTTCACCAATGCAGGCTATCCGGCTTATTTTTATAAGGATACTGCAGGGCGTTGCAGCCTGTCGTAAAAGTCGTTTGAAAAAGTTGCCGCTTGCCGAGAAAAGTCCCTTGAAAAAGTTGTCTCGATGGAGAGACGCAGAAATTTATCGCCATTTCACAATGAAGGTTTTCCCATCAATCTTCCACGAAAGATTGGCGGGTCAGAAAAATGGGGTGCAAAACGTTACATAGCCGAACGGCTTTCATTTGTGTGAAAACCGTCCGGCTTATTTTTATATCAAGGAGATGATGAAACGATGGGCTACGTGACAAGAGAGATGATCGACCGGGCGAAGGAAATGGACCTGCTGACCTATCTCCAGACCTATGAGCCGCAGGAGCTGGTGCATTTCGGCGGCAGCACCTATTGCACCCGTGAGCACGACAGTCTGAAAATTTCCAACGGGAAGTGGTGCTGGTTTTCCCGCGGGATTGGCGGCAGGACGGCGCTGGATTATCTGATAAAAGTGAAAGAGATTCCCTTTACCGAGGCGGTGGAGCGGATCGTGGGACGGGCGGCCGAGCGGCCGCCCATTTCTGATGCCCGTCAGCAGCCGGAGCGGACAAAGGCACTGCTTTTGCCGCAGGCCAGCCGCTGCGCCGCCCATGCCGTCGAGTATCTGCACCGCCGAGGAATCGACGATGAACTGATTGATTTCTGCATCCGGACCGGTCGGCTTTATGAGAGCTATCCCCACCACAATGTCGTATTTGTCGGCAAGGATAAAGACGGCCAGCCCCGTTATGCCTGCCTGCGAGGGATTGGAACGGACTTCAAAGGAGAAGCGACGGGCAGCGATAAGCGATTTTCCTTTTCCATCCCCGCCGAGGAGCCGTCACCTGTGCTGTATCTGTTTGAATCGGCCATCGACCTGCTTTCCTTTGCGACGATGGCGCAGGAGGACAAACTACCGTGGAGGGCGCAGCACCTGTTGTCTCTGGCCGGTGTGTACCAGCCCAAGAAGAACTTGACGGAGCGGCCTCTGCCGCTGGCTCTGTCTCAGTATCTTCGGGACCACCGGGAAATCCAAACCATTTACCTGTGTCTCGACAATGACCTTGCGGGCCGCAGCGCCGCCGATGCGATTCGGCAGCAGCTCGCAGGCAGGTATGTCGTGCGGGACGGCTTTCCTTGCCAGGGCAAGGACTATAACGATTGGCTCTGCCTGCGGAAGGGGCTGCCGATTACCAGAACAGTACCGAAAACGGAGAGGAGTATGGCACGATGAGCGAATATACGGACCCTTGCGTCCGACTGGAGCAGTATATGGCTGCGGAATACGGCGGGGAACGTGGGTGGAGCGTAGAGCGCTGCTATATGCTCCGGGAGGACTACGACCGGGTAATGACCCTTCCGGAGCGTGGCAAAGAGCGGGAGCGATAAAGTAACACTCAAAATTATACCCGAAATTATAATACTTTACGGTATAACCTTAAACGAAAAAACAGAGGAGGCTTGCGGTATGGTGTGCCGGGATTCACGCTTGATTTTCCATAACGGATGTTCTTATCAGCAGGTACACCCGGACGCACGCCCGCAGGGTGTGCAGGGATGTACTATACCAGCAAGCAACGCCTTTTGGGGACAAAAGGCAGCCTGACAGGGGCATCCCCTGTAACCCCTCGCCGCCAGATGCGGCAATTTTGACCTTTGGAGGAACGGTAATGACCAAGCGAGAGATAGAGATCAAGGTGCGGCTGAACGAGAAGGAGGCGGAGCACCTGAACCGGCAGGTGGAGAAATGCCGCCTCTCCCGTGAAGCCTACCTGCGGCACCTGATTGCCGGAGTGGTGCCCCGTGAGGCCCCGCCGCCGGAATACTTCGCCTTCATGCGGGAGCTGCATTATGTGGGCAACCTTCTCAATCAGATCGCACAGAAGGCCCATGTGCTGAATGTCATAGATGCCAAGCGGTACGATGAGGGCAGCAAGCAATGGGAAGCCTTTATCCGGGAGGTCACGGCGGCAGTCATCCTTCCGGCAAAACGGGAGTAGCGCTATGGCAACAACTTCCATTTGGGCCGTGAAGGGATGGCTGGGCAAAGTGGTGCTCTATATCGAGAACCCGGAAAAGACGGAAAATCCGCAGTTCTACCGGCAAAAGAATATGACCGATGTGCAGGTGCAAAATTTATCGGATGTCATCGACTACGCCGCCCGTCCGGAGAAAACAACGGCGGCGCTGGACAGCGAAAGCGTACCCATACTGCGCCAGCTGGTCAGCGGCATCAACTGTCTGCCCACAACGGCACGGGACGAGATGCTGGCGGTCAAGAAGCGCTTCGGCAAGGAGGACGGCGTTGTCGCCTATCATGGGTATCAGTCCTTTGCCCCCGGTGAGGCTACACCGGAGATGGCCCATGAGATCGGTGTGAAGCTGGCCCGGAAGCTGTGGGGCGAGAAATATCAGGTGCTGGTTGCCACCCATTTGGATAAGGAGAACCATCTGCATAATCATTTTGTGGTGAACACTGTGTCCTTCATAGATGGCATCCGATACCACCGTACCGGGAAAGACTACTACGAAATGCGGACAGTCTCCGACGCACTCTGCCGGGAATACGGCCTGTCCGTGGTGGAGAAGCCCCAGCCGGGAAAGGCAAAGCACTACGGGGAATGGCGGGCCGAACAGGAGCAGCGCCCCACATGGCGTGGCCTGATCCGCAGCGAAATCGACGAACTGATTCGGGAAAGCGTCAGCGAAAAGCAGTTTTATTACCTGTTGCGTCAGAAGGGCTATGCGATAAAGTTCGGTAAGGACATCTCCGTGCGCCCGCCCGGAAAGGAACGCTTTGTGCGCCTTGCCCGGAACTTCGGGGCGGCATACACCGAAGATGGGATACGGCGGCGTATTTTGTCCCAGCCGCTGCCGCAGGTTCCCCATCCAGAGGCTCCGAAAGAGTGGAAGAAGGTCTATTCTATGGGCAAGTGGCGGAAAACACGCAAGATAACCGGCTTTCGGGCGCTGTATCTGTATTACTGCTATAAACTCGGTGTGTTTCCAAAGCTCCGCCCGCAAAGCCGGGCACGGCTCCATTTTCTTCTCCGGGAGGATCTGATAAAACTGAATAAAATCTCACAGGAAGTACGGCTGCTCGCACGGCATCACATTGATACCGCCGAGCAGCTTGCTTTATATAAAAAGGAACAGGAGGTGCAGATCACGACCCTTTCCGCCCAGCGTCGGGCGCTGCAGAAGGCGCTGCGCACCAAACCCGTCCGGGATAGCCCGGAACAGGCTGATGCACACAGGACGCAGATCAGGGAACTATCTGAAAGGCTCAAAGCGCTGCGCCGGGAGGTGCATCTGTGCGAAGACATTGCAGAGCGCTCCGGCGTGATGGCGGAGAAACTGAAAGCCGTCCGGGAGGACGAGAAAAATCAGCAGAAGGAGGAACAGCAACATGAACACATCCGGTGACGCCGCCGAACAGGTCGTCCGGCTCAGTCTGGAAGGCGTGGAGGTGGCAGCCAAGATCACAGGCAGTGCGGCCAAGGAGGTATCGGCGCTGCTGATCGCCGCCCTGAAAAACCGGGACAAGAACAAAGTCAAGGGGCGGCAGCGCCTGACCGCCATGCTCCGCAGCGGCAAGGAATTGACCATCTTTACCGTCAAGAATCAGGACATGGCCCGTTTTGTGGCCGATGCAAAACGCTACGGCGTGGTCTACTGTGTGCTGCGGGAGGCAAAGGACAATCCGCAGGGCATCAGCGAGATCATGGTGCGTGCCGAGGACGCCGCCAAAATCAACCGAATCGTGGAGAATATCAAAATCGCCACGGTATCCGACCCGGAGGCCATCCGGGAGAACTTGTCCGGCAAGGAGAAAGAGGGTTCCGGCCAGCCGGTTCCGGAGCAGACGCATCCCCAGCAAAGCGAGGATGACCGACTGCTGGATGAGATGCTTGCGGGTCCCGCCGACCGACAGGAGACGCTTCGTGAAAACCCTACGACGGCTCGCACGGAGCGCTCCCGTCCGTCCGAGCCTTCTTCCAGAACCAGAGAGAACTCAGAAGGGGCGTCTAAGGAGGACCGCCCTTCTGTCCGGGAGGAGCTGCGGGAGATCCGGCGTGGACAGGAGGGCGGCAGTATTCCCACCCAGCGGAACGAGCCGGAGCAGGAGAAAAGGACGCAGCAGCCCATCCGGCATAAGCAGCCTCCGCAGAAGAAGCGGAGCAGAAAAAGTAAGGAGCGATAATGATGGCAAATTTTGACGATCTGTTCACTACCCCCGCTGCCCCGGAGCCGCCCAGCGCCCCGCCGCAGCTGACAAAGGAGGAATACGCCGCCAAGAAAAAGGCCAAGCGGGACGACCTGTATGCGCTGGCGGATGAAATGGCGCATGAGATCATGCAGGACGGAGACGCCTTCCGGGGCTTTCTGGATGTGCAGGCACGCTTTGACCGCTACTCGCCTACCAATGCCCTGCTGATCTACGCACAGAATGACAAGGCCACCCGTCTGCGCGACTTTGACGGCTGGAAGAAACAGGGCGTATATGTCCGCAGGCATGAGACGGGCATTTCCATTTTGGAGGCCGGGGACAGCTATGTGACCGAGAATGGCCGCACGGGATATTATTACAAAGTGAAAAAGGTCTTTGACATTGCACAGACGGATGCCAAACGCCAGCCGCAGGTCCATTATGATGACCGCCTGCTGCTCTCGGCTTTGATCTCCAAGCGCCCGGTGCCCATCGAAATGGCGGAGAACGTCCCCAACGGTGCGGCCTATGACTACGACCGCAGAACCGTCGTTGTCCAGCGTGGCATGGATGGACAGGACCTGTTTCGCTGCGTGTCGCTGGCAATGGCCCGTGCGGAGCTGGACCAGGCGGAACACGCTGACCCGCAGGCAGATGCGTTCCGGGGCTATTGCGTCTCCTATATGCTCTGCCGCAAATATGGGGTGGATGCCTGTGGGTACGATTTCAGCCGCCTGCCGGAATCGCTGCGGGACGCCGATTCGAAGACCATCCGCAGTGAACTGACCGACATCCGTGATACGCTCCAGACCATGACCGGCAGGATGGAGCGGGCGCTGGAGCAGAGCCGTGCCGCCGCACAGAAAAACGCCAGAAAGGAGCGGTAAGCGATGGAGAAACCGAGTAAGCGGGTGCTGACCCTCGATTCGTACCAGCATGGAGTGGTCATTCATGCGCTCAATGAACTTCGGAATGACCTGATCCACGAGCAGCGCCCGACGGATATTGTGGATGAGGTGCTTGTCAAGACCATTGATGCGCCGAGCAAGTCCCGGAAGGGCAAATACAGGGATGAACGGTAAACCCAAGAGCGTGTGGTATGCGCTGGGTCTGCTTCCTGCGGTGTGGCTGGGGCTGCTGGTGGCCCCGGCCGCATCCGGCGGACTTTTTGAGATCATCCGGCAGTTCCCAGCGGCGATGCAGCATCCGCTTCATATTATCTGGTGCGAGGACAGCGGAAAGGCTGTCCTCTTTTTTGCCGCCGCCTATGGTCTGCTGGTGGGAGTGGTGCTGTCCACCCGGCGCAACTACCGGCGGGGCGTAGAACACGGCTCCGCCAAATGGGGCAGTCCAGAGCGGCTGAACCGGAAATACTGCGCCAAGCCACCGGAGCCAAACAAGGTGTTCACCCAGCACATCCGCATGGGGCTGGACGGCCGGAAGCACCGGCGCAACCTGAACACGGTCGTGGTCGGCGGCAGCGGCGCAGGCAAGACCCGCTGCTATGCAAAGCCCTGCCTGTATGAGGCGTGCCTGTCTCCGAAGGGGCCTTCCTTTGTCTGTCTTGATCCCAAGGGTGAACTGCTGCGGGATTCCGGAGGACTGCTGCGGGAATCGGGCTATGATGTCCGGGTGCTGGATCTGCTGCACATGGAGAAAAGCCACTGCTATAACCCCTTCGTCTATCTGACCAATGACAACGAGGTTCAGATGCTGGTGACGAATCTCTTTAAGGCGACAACGCCCAAGGGCGCACAGTCGCAGGACCCCTTCTGGGATTCCACCGCATCCATTCTTCTCTCGGCGCTGGTCTATTATCTCTATCACGAGGCCCCACCGGAGGAGCAGAATTTCCCGATGGTCATGGAAATGCTTCGGGCCGGAGAGGTCCGGGAGGACGACGACAGCTATCTCTCTGCGCTGGATGTGCTTTTTGAACGGCTGGAAATGCGGGATCCGGCGCATATCGCCGTGAAGTATTACAAGCAGTACCGTTCCGGCAGCGCCAAAACGCTGAAAAGCATTCAAATCACGTTGGCGTCCCACATGGAGAAGTTCAATCTGGATTCCCTGATTGCCCTGACGGCCACGGATGAGCTGCATTTGCAGGACATGGGTGAAAAACGGGTGGCGCTGTTTGCGCTGATCCCCGACAGCGACACCAGCTTCAACTTTTTGGTGTCGATTCTGTATCAGCAGCTTTTCCAGCAGCTGTTTGACAGCGCCGACCATAAGCACGGCGGCAGTCTGCCAGTCCCGGTCCACTTTCTAATGGACGAGTTTGCCAATATCAGTCTGCCGAACGACTTTGAGATCAAGCTGTCCACTATGCGTTCCCGCAATGTGTTTGTGTCCATCATCCTGCAGAATATAGCCCAGCTGAAGGCGCTGTTTGAAAAGCAATGGGAAAGTGTGCTGGGGAATTGCGACGAACTGCTGTATCTCGGCGGTAACGAACAGGGGTCGCACAAGTATATCTCGGAACTGCTGGGCAAAGCCACGATTGACACCAACACCTACGGAAAATCGTCCGGGCGCAACGGAAATTACAGCACAAATTATCAGATCACGGGCCGGGAACTGATGACGCCGGATGAGGTGCGGATGCTGGATAACCGCAAAGCGCTGCTGTTCATCCGTGGGGAATTGCCGGTCTGCGACGACAAATTTGACATCCTGACCCACCCGCTGGCGTCCCGCACCCCGGACGGCGGCGGACTGCCCTATGTCCACGGCGGAACGGAGCAGGCCGTGGCGACCATCCGTGTGGACGGCTGGCGGTGGGGACCCGACGAGGAAATTCCTGCGGCCGATCTATCCGAACGAAAGTTTGAACTGCTGTCCAGTGAAGAACTGGAAGCGATTTTTATGGAGGAACATTATGATGAAGCATCCTGATAAAAGAAAACGTCTGCAAACTCAGCCCCTGCCGATGGGGAAAAAGAGCCGGGTATTTCTGGCGGTCTATTCCGCCGCTGTCCTCTGCGTGTGCTGTATGCCTGTGACAGCTTTTGCCGCAGGCGACCCGCTGACGGTCATCAACAACCTGTCCGACTTTATTTTCGGCGTGATCCGTGCGGTGGGGCTGATCCTTCTCGGCTGGGGCATTGTCCAGATTGGTCTGTCCTTCCAAAGTCACGACCCGTCCCAGCGCAGCAATGGCTTTCTAACGCTGGCTGGCGGCGTGATCGTGACATTTGCCAAAGAAATTCTGGCGCTTATCACAGGCTGAGGGAAAGGAGGTACATCATGGGAAAGTGTGAGTGTTATATCCATTCTCTTAAACAGGGCGAAAAGCACGTTCTGGGGGAAGCACGGATCATCAAGCGCCTGGGCGACAACGACTATCTGGCGGAATACAACGGCGTGAGATGCCATGCGATTTTCAATCCGTTTGCCGGGAAGTTCTTTGTGGACGATGTGTACGGGATCGTTCGCAAGTCCCCGGCAGACCGCACCCGATAAAATTGGCAGCAAGGGGCAGTCGCAAAGCCCGTCTCTTGCTGCCGGGAAAGGAGAATGCAATATGAGTGACAACTGGGTCGTTCAGAATCTGGAGAACGCCCTTGCGACTTGGAACGAAAAGCTGGCGGAGATCTGGCAGCTCATCACGCAATCGCCGGAAACCTTCAAGGGCGGCACCATCTGGAACGTGGTCCTGCTTATCCACGACACGATGCAGGCCATCGGCCTTGCGCTGCTGGTGCTGTTTTTTGTGGCGGGTGTCGTAAAAACCTGCGGCTCCTTCGCAGAGATCAAGCGTCCGGAGGCGGCGGTAAAACTCTTTATCCGCTTTGCACTGGCCAAAGCCGTTGTGACCTACGGACTGGAACTGATGATTGCCCTGTTCACCATTGTGCAGGGGGTTATTTCCTCCATCATGTCGGCAGCCGGGATGGGTGCAGCGCAGGAGACGGTACTTCCTGCCGAGATCGTGACCGCCATTGAAAGCTGCGGCTTTTGGGAGAGCATCCCGCTCTGGGCGGTGGCGCTGATTGGCGGCCTTTTTATCACGATTTTGTCTTTTGTCATGGTCCTCACGGTATATGGCCGCTTTTTTCGCCTGTATATCTACACGGCCATTGCCCCGATCCCCCTTTCGACCTTTGCGGGAGAACCGAGTCAACAGGTGGGCAAAAGCTTTTTGAAATCCTACGCTGCCGTGTGTCTGGAGGGAGCCATTATCGTGCTGGCCTGCATCATCTTCTCGCTGTTTGCATCCAGCCCACCCGCCGTTGATCCCAATGCGGCGGCAGTCACGCAGGTGTGGACGTATGTAGGAGAACTGATTTTCAATCTTCTGGTGCTGGTCGGAACGGTGAAAATGGCAGACCGTGTGGTACGAGAGATGATGGGACTTTAATTTGAATTTAAAAAGGAGAAACGACAATGATGCAGAACCATGTGATTCGCAGTGACGATCCCCAGGCAGTGGAGAAGCTGCAGGCCAAGCTCGACAAGCTGACCGCCATGCACGCCCGCATGAAGGAGATCAACGCCTATTTCCGCAAGCACGCCACGGCGCTGGGCTGCCCCGGCCTTTCGGATGAGGATGCTGCCAAGTTGGACAGGCGTGTGCAGGAGGGATATTCGTGGGAAAAGCAGCCGTATCCGTCCTATGTCCTCAGCGGCAACACGGCGGAGAGGCGGCGGCTCCGGCAGCGCATTGAGGAGGTATCCCGGACGCAAAGCACGGAGTATGTGGGCTGGGACTTTCCGGGCGGCCGTGCCGAAGCGGACAAGGCGGATAACCGCCTGCGGCTGTATTTTGATGAAAAGCCCTCGGAGGAACAGCGGAGCAAGCTGAAGTGCAACGGCTTCAAGTGGGCACCGTCCGTGGGCGCATGGCAGCGCCAGCTCAACGACAATGCCATTCACGCCGCCGCACGGATGGGCTTTCTACGCCCGGAGAGCGGCGAAAGTCCCACGGCCATCCAGCCCAAGCGGCCGGTGAAAAATGCACCGGAGAGAGGATAACGGCTATGGAGATCAAAATCAACCGGGAGATACGGGACTACAAGGAGAATATCTTCTTCGGGCTGTCGCTGCGGCAGCTCATTTTTTCGCTGCTGGCCTGCGGGGTGGCAGTGGGCATCTATCTGGGCCTGCGGGATGCGCTGGGGACGGAAACGGTCAGTTGGCTGTGCATCCTCGGCGCAGCGCCCTTTGCCGCTATGGGCTTTGTGAAATACCACGGTATGACAGCGGAAAAGTTCTTTGCTGTATGGCTGCGGTCGGAATTTCTCGTCCCTAAGCGGCTGACCTTCCGACCGACCAATTTGTATTGGGAAGCTATGCAGGAACAGCGGAAGCAGGAAAAGAAGCGCTCCGCTGTAAACTTCGGCGCATTTGTCCCGAAGTTTACAGCGGCACACGGCACAAAAAGGAGGTTCGGTAAGAAATGCTGAAAAAGTTGAAAGAACTGCTTCGCAGGGACCCGGAGCAGTTTCGTATTCCTCGCAGCGTGCAGGAGGTGATCCCCATCCGCACGGTCTGGAAAAGCGGTATCTTCCTTGTGGGGCCGAACCGCTACAGCCGCACATGGCAGTTTTCCGACATCAACTATGCGCTGGCCGGTGAGGAGGACCAGAAATCCATGCTGCTGGGATACAGCGGCCTTCTGAATCTCTGCGACAGCAATGCGTCCACAAAGTTCAGCGTTGTCACCCGGAAGCTCAACCGCCGTGATTTCGAGGACTATATTATGATCCCCTACGCAAATGACGGACACGACCACTATCGCAGGGAATACAACGCCATGCTGCTGGAAAAGGCGTCTCACGCCAGCGGTATGATTCGGGACCTCTATATCACCGTGACGGTTACACGCAAAAGCTACAAGGATGCCGAGAGTTATTTTGTCCGTGCCGGAGCGGAGTTTACGCTGGCGCTCTCCCGTCTTGGCTCCCGCTGCACAGAACTGGACATGATGGACCGCCTGCGTGTCCTGCACGGCTTTTATCGCCACGGTGAGGAGGCGGACTTCCACTTTGACCCGGCGCTGTCCATGAAGCTGGGCCACAGCTTTCAGGACTATATCTGCCCGGACAGCTTTGAATTTGACCGGGATCACTTCCGCATGGGCGACCGCTATGGCCGGGTGCTGTTTTTGAAGGATTACGCAGCCTATCTGCGGGACGATATTCTCTCGGAGCTTTCCGGTATCGACAGGCCCATGATCCTCTCCATTGATGTGGTGCCCATTCCTATGGACAAGGCCATCCGGGACAGCGAGAGCCGCCTGCTGGGCGTGGAGCGGAACATTGTGGATTTCCTTCGGAAGCAGCAGGCCAATAACAATTTCTCCGGCACGGTTCCCTATGACATGGAAAAGCAGAGAGCGGAGATGAAGGAATTTCTGGATGACCTGACCATCCGTGACCAGCGGATGATGCTGGGGATGCTGACGCTGGTGCATACAGCGGACAGTAAAGAGCAGTTGGATGCCGACACCGATTATATAATGAACGCCGCCACCGGGCGAATGTGCCAGATGGCAACGCTGCGCTTCCAGCAGATGGATGGACTGAATACGGCGCTGCCCATCGGTGTGCAGAAGCTGGATATTCTGCGTACCTTCACCTCGGAATCTCTGGCGGCGCTGATGCCCTTCCGGGTGCAGGAGATCATGGAGCCGGGCGGCATCTATTACGGGGAGAATGCCATCTCCGGCAATCTGCTGCTGTGCAACCGGGCCAATCTGCTGAACCAGTCCACCATTATTACCGGCGTCCCCGGCAGCGGCAAGTCCTTTTCCGCAAAGGAACTGATCACGTTCCTTGCGCTGGCTACGCAGGACGATATTCTCGTCTGCGACCCGGAGCGGGAGTATTATGCGCTGGGGCAAGCGCTTGGCGGCGAGGTCATCCGCATTGCGGCGGGAAGCCCCGACCATATCAACGCTATGGATATGGTGGAGGGCTACGGCGACGGCGGCAATCCTGTGGTGGACAAATCCGAGTTTATTCTGTCCCTCTTTGAACAATTGGACCGGGGCGGCATCGGCCCTCTGCAAAAGAGTATCATTGACCGGTGCGTGGATGCCGTGTATGCGGCCTATAAGCGGGGTGGACCGGTCCCAACGCTGTGCGTTCTGCGGGAGAAGCTGCTGGAGCAGCCGGAGGAGGAAGCCCGTGATCTGGCGTTGGCGCTGGAGCTGTTCACTACCGGCAGTCTGGACGCCTTTGCCCATGAGACGAACGTGGACACGCAAAACCGCATCGTCATCTATGACATCATGGATCTGGGGCGGCAGCTGAAAACAATGGGGCTGCTGATCATCACGGATGCCATGCTGAACCGTGTGACGGAGAACTGGCGCAAGGGCAAGCGGACACATCTTTTTATAGATGAGTTCCATGTGGTCTTTCAGAATCCGTACAGTGCGGATTTCTTTGATTCCGCATGGCGGCGCTTCCGCAAACGTGGGGCCTACCCCACTGCCATTACGCAGAATGTGGAGTATCTGTTGGACAGCGTACAGGCCAGCACCATGCTCTCCAACTCCGAAATGCTGATCCTGCTGAATCAGGCACCCAGCGACCGGGAGAAACTGGCGGCGCTTCTGAACATCTCCCCGGAGCAAACCAGCTATATCACCAACGCACTGGCGGGCTGCGGCCTGCTGCGCTATGGCGGCGCACTGGTGCCGTTTCGGAATCAATTCCCGAAGGATACAGAACTGTACCGCCTGATGACCACGAAACCGGACGAGAGCATTATTGTAGGAGGTAAGACGAAATGAGCGAGTTGAAACTGATGCAGCACCCGGAAATCACAGAACTGCTTTCGGTATTGGAACAGAACGGCCTTCACAAAGAGCAGGACGAGGTAAAATGCCTTGCCGCCTATATCGACGAGATGGAAGGTCAGTTATCCGCTATGAATGAGGAACTGATGCAGATGCACCGGGAAATTAGCACCATTCGGGATAGCTCCCTGAAGGTTCGGTGTGAAAAGCTGATTTCCGGTGCAGAAAAACAGCTTCGGCAGGCAGCAACAGCCATTAGGACGGTCAAGCATAACTGTCTTTGTATGGCGAGAAATGCTGCTGACACTTTTAAGGCAAATGGCAAGGCGGCCCTGCGCCGTGCGGTCTTTGCTATGAAGATTCCCAGCACGCTGGCCCTGCTGCAGGATATGTTGGAGCGGCAGGCGGCAAGCGCCCAAATAACAGCCGAGCGGCTGGGCGGCATTCAATCGGAATTGCAGGAGGCCGGAGCGCATATACAACGGGCGGGCCGCACGCTGCTCGGAAGGCCGGAGCCAGAAGATGCCGAGTATGAGCAAAATAGAGGACTGCTTGGCAAGGCTCAGACCGTTATAGGGCGGATGCGTAACAGTCTTTCAAGTATGGCTGCCCGGACAGCGCAGCTGGTGGATCGGCTGACCGCTGAGCGGGAAACGCCGGATTCCCGCCGCTCCGTCAAAGAAGCACTTCGGGACCTGCAAGCGGAGCAAAAGTACGGGGAGGATTTCTCTGCTCCCGCTGAACCGGTTCGGTAAGGGGGCGCAATGGCAGACCTGAAAACAAGGAAGGCCGTCAAAGGGACCGTTAAGACCATTGACCGTGCTGCCGTTGTCTCTGAACGCATCAAATCTGCCGCCGTTCGCACCAAGGACACTGCGGATACCGCTGAAAAAAACGCCGCTCCTGCGGAGACTTCTCCGCAGGAGTACGGCGCACAGCAGATCAAAGATGCCGTGCGCCGATGTGTGGCAGGAACCGTGGTTCAGCTGCAAAAACGCGGACGGCGCGGGTTTTCCGATGCGAAGCGCAATGCCGGTAAAGCACGGGACAACATTCAGAAATGCAAGGATGCGTTCAAGGGAACCCAGCCGAAAAAAGCCACACAGCAAGCGGTTCAGAAAGCCGGAAAGGGTACGCTCAAAACGGCACAGTCCGCCGGAAAGGGCTCCGTAAAGGTCGCGCAGAAGGGGGTCAAAACCGCGCAGCAGACCGGGCGTACAGCAGTAAAAACAGCGCAGACCACGGCTAAGACCGCCAAGGTGACGGCAAAGGCTTCCGCAAAAGCGGCGCAGAAAACCGTACAGGCGGCAAAGGCGGCAGCCAAGGCTACGGTACAGGCCGTTAAGGTTGCCGCAAAAGCCACCGTTGCGGCGGTCAAAGCGATCATTGCCGGAACAAAGGCGCTGATCGCCGCCATTGCCGCAGGTGGCTGGGTCGCGGTAGTCGTTATCCTTGTGCTTTGCGTGGTCGGGCTGATTGCCAGTTCCTGCTTCGGCATCTTTTTCTCCGGCGAGGACAGCGGCACGGGGCAAACCATGCAGCAGGCCGTGCAGGAGATCAACACCGATTATCAGTCACAAATCGACACCGCAAGGGCAGATAACCCCTACGACGAACTGGAAATGTCTGGCTCCCGTGCGGTCTGGCCGGAGGTGCTGGCGGTGTATGCGGTGAAAGCTACCACTGACCCCGACAATCCGCAGGAGGTCGCCACGGTGGACGATGCCAAGAAGGCCATCCTCAAGGATATTTTCTGGCAGATGAACGAAATATCTTCCAGCACCGAGAGCAAAACCGAGGAGGTCATCACCGAAACCGATGACGGTCACGGGAACATCGTGGAAACCACTACGACGGTCACACGCACCTATCTCTATATCACGGTCAGCCATAAGACCGCCGAGGAAATGGCAGACCATTTCAACTTCACCGCCGAACAGCGGCAGCAGCTCTCGGAACTGCTTGCCGAAGAAAACCGTAAGTTATGGTCATCCATTCTCTACGGCATCTATACAGGGGATGATGCCATCGTCACGATGGCGCTATCGCAGGTCGGAAATATAGGCGGCGGACCATACTGGTCTTGGTACGGATTCGGCAGCCGTGTGGAGTGGTGCGCCTGCTTTGTCAGCTGGTGTGCCGACCAGTGCGGTTATATCGACACCGGTGTCTGCCCGAAATTTTCCGGTTGCGGAAACGGCGTGCAGTGGTTTCAGGAGCGTGGGCAATGGCTGGACGGCTCCGCCAAGCCTGTTCCCGGCATGGTTATCTTCTTCGACTGGGACAACAAGGGCGGCTCCGGCCCCCAGGATGGGGAGGCTGACCATGTGGGCATCGTCCAGAAGGTGGAGGACGGAATCATCTACACCGTAGAGGGCAATTCCGGAAATCTTTGCCGGGTAAACCGCTATCCCGTGGGACAGTATGAGATTCTGGGCTACGGCATTCTGCGCCCGTAACGAATGTGCTGTTTTAGTGAAAGTTACGAAATAGGCGAATTCACCGCATTTGTTACGTACAGGCGTTGATTTCCAAGTTATGGAAAGATATAATATTAATAAACGGACGAGGCGCCGCAGGATCAAACTATAGAGGACTCATGAATTCTAGAGGGATATACGTATGGATATTATGAAAGTTAAGAGAAGTCCCTGAGACGCATCATAGAAACCATAATAAGGAGGTAGTGCGAGCTGCCCAAGTGGTGACCCGTTTGCAATTACGTTTTGAACCGGCTCTGCTATGCCTTTGGCATAGCAGAGCCGGTTTTTACGTTTACGGCAGAAATTTTGAGGTGTTTCCTCAATCTGTTTAGGAAACGAGTGTGCGTCTGCGGCTGGAATTGGGGAAAACAGCCGCGGTTCGTATCTATTCAAACTAACGTTAACAAAAGCAAGGTATGTTTTGGAACAACAGGATTTTGCCGCGAAACAGGTGAGAAATTTGCGGTAATCAGGTGCCGTGGTCCTCCTCCCTCAATATGAAACCCCAAATTCATATTGAAACGGAGGAAAAGACTATGGATGGAAACCATCCGAAAAACAAAGGTACGCATCCACGACGTGCAAAGGCGAAGGACAACCCCTACACAATTTACACAACCGGCTCCGATAACGGCCATCCGAAGTACATTCTGGAGTTTACGGACGGCCAGAAGCGGCCGCAGCGGCTTGAAATAGAGCAGGCGCTCTATGAGCTGTTTGACCAATTTGAACTGGAGGATAAGCGCTTTCTGAATGAGGTAGACCGGCATTATGAGCACATTGACCTGACCGAAGCCGAGATAGAGCATCGGACAGCCTTCCCGAAAGAATCTCTGGAGGAAGAAATCGGCCGGGTGCTCCTCTATGAGGAGTTACATAAAGGAATCGCACAGCTGACGAAAACGCAGCAGCGGAGACTGACGCTCTATTATTTCCGCGGACTTACTTATGAGCAGATCGCGGCAATGGAGGGCTGCCGGTATTTCTCTGTGCGTGAATCGGTAGTATCGGCGATTGAAAAGCTGAGACGGATTTTTCATGATTAGTACCTTGCAGAAAGTGGTGGTAGAACTGGTGACATCTGCCGCAGCTTTCTATCTATACATCCTTTTGGCATTGGTGTGAGAGGCTGAAGTGCTTTCTGTGCAGAGGCTTTGTGTTCAAGACAATGGGAGGTGAGAACAGAATATAAGAGGACTATTTCTGAGTAATTTGTTAAGATGCGATGTGGTGCAGAAGAACGTGCACCGTAGGGTGCAATTTTTGTACCAAGAGGAGCGTAAAACATATGAAAGGGGAGTGGAGCAAATGACTGAACTAAAAATTGCAGTCAGGAACAAGCGGGCTAGCGGGACAGGAACCATTGTTTGCGGCAATAACGATTACATGGTTATTTGGGACTTGGATAGGGAATGGGATCCATTTAACACAAAGACCATGCGGGTACAGTTGCCAAATGGTACCCATCAGGATGTTGTATTCACAGGTGATTCTGCAGTGTTGCCAGTGCAGAATATTGCGGGGTGGGTATCCATCGGACTATTTGCCGGGGATATCCATACGAGCCGAGGAACGGACTTTTTGGTGGAAGATGCAATTACCACGGTAGATGGGCCTCCTGCTGCTCCGGAGACGGATGTGTACGCACAGATTATGTCAAAGTTGAATGAACTATCCGCCGTTGATACGGCTGATATTGTTCGAGTTGTGGAGGATTACCAGAAAGAGCATCTTACAGTGGTATCAATGCGAGCGGAGGACGGCTATATCCAGTTTTCTGCTGATGGAGAATTGTGGGAAAACATGGTTGCGCTGGAAGATCTGAGGGGAGTTAGTGGCAATACGCCTATCAAAGGTACGGACTATTGGACGGCGGCTGACAAAGAGGAGATTGTCAACAGCGTCATTGCGGCGCTTCCCGACGGTACGGAGGTGAGCTACTGATGGCGAAAAAGCTGTACGAGGAATCCTCCGTGCAGGATATCGCGGCAGCTATCCGCGAGAAAAACGGCACGGCCACGAAGTACAAAGTTGCCGAGATGGCGGGGGCAATTCGCGAGATTGCCCCATTGCAGGCCGATATTGAGGAATACAGCCAGGTTAATGATGTGGTTTCCCAGTATTTGGCCGCCGCAAACGCCGCATACACCGATGGAAACGGGGGTAGCGTGAGTGTGCTTGACAGCTATGCGGCAGCCAAAGACGCTCCGCTGGGGAAGGCATTGAGTACGCGGGCTGGAACTCGTTACCTGCAGGACGAGGCGACGGGCAAGGGCGGTAAAATCAACAATATTCTCAGCGGGGAATCTGTGATATATAATGCCATCCCCGGACATGTGCTGCGCTACATGGTCAAAGATGGTGACGGGAATGTGATTGACAACGGGCGTGTCAAGCCTACAGGAACGGTTCGTATGATGAAGTTTATCGGCTACGTGAAAAACTGCCGAGACATTGGCGGATGGGCCTGCGACGGCGGAACGGTCAAATATGGGCTGATGTACCGCTGCGCCGCACCGGGTGCTGCGGAAGCGGCAAATGCCGATGTAGCAAAGAACGCAAATATCCGCTATCACTTCGATCTGAGAAATGAATCATCCTTTACCAGTTCCCCGTTTGGAAGCGAGGTATATTACAAAAGCTATCCATTGTCGGCCTATTACAGCGACCTTGTCGATCTGACGAAGAGCAATTACGGGGGCGTGGTCACGCTTCTAAGATCCGTGTTTGATGCGGTCACGCACGGGGATGGCGTAATCTATCACTGTTCCCTCGGGCGCGACAGGACTGGGACGTTGTCATTCATTCTGCTTGCGCTGCTCGGCGTCGCCCAAAAGAATATCGACATCGACTATGAGCTGACGGGCTTTTCCTCACTTTCGGATGCGGGAACGCCACAAAAACGAACCTCGACCAGCTATAACGGGCTGGCAAACTACTTCGCGTCATTCGGGAAAAGTACACTGTGCGACAATGTTGTGAAGTGGGCGCTCAAAGCGGGGATGACCATCGACGAGCTGAACGCATACCGAGCTGCGGCCGTAGATGGTACGCCCAGTGTGTTGAATGCGAGCGACTATGTCACCCAGTACACCCTAACGCAGAATCTGACAGACTGCACAAGCAATGTCTCGCTGACGGCGATTAACGAAGGGGAAGCTCTCAGCATGACCATCAGCCCAAATGCCGGGAAAAAGATCGGCAGCATAACGGTCACGATGGGCGGCTCTGACATATCGTCGTCGACAGTTTCTGGCAATACAGTCAACATCCCGAGCGTTTCCGGGAACGTCGTGGTTAACGCTGTGGCCATCGCGGCATATACAAATCAGATCCCAATTTCGACAGATACGGACGGCTCAGTATTCAACGGAGTCGGCTATCGGAAGGGCTATCGGCTGAACAGTTCCGGCAACCCCTCGGCGCAGACACCGACCTATATCACCGGATTTATTCCGGTGCGTTCAGGGGATACGGTGCGGTTCGACGGGATGAATCTGAAAGAGGGCTCAGCCCCGCTGACCGAGCAGCGAATCGCGTTTTATGACGCAAATAAGACGGTAATCGCCGCTCCGTATTGGTCTGGGGTCGGCACGGCCACTATGTCGGACGGGTATCTTGCAAGCCTGATTGTCCCGTCTTATTCCGGGAAAACAGTAGCCTTTGCACGGTTTGGGTGTTACTGGATTGACGCGCATTCCGTGATTACGGTGAATGAGGAAATTCAATAGCACATGCCGTTGAAATCATCACAGAAAAACAAGTGATGAAGATCTGTCCTCTTGGGATCTTTGCAGTACCATAGGCATACGACGGACATTGCAACGAACGAGCTACGGGAGAGACGGATACAAAAAATCCCCCATGCGGCAGGTTGATAGACTGCCGTATGGGGGAAATATATAGTTGAATTTGAGGGAAGTCCGATATCTTATATAAATAAATATGGGACGATTCCCTGCGAATTGTGGCTCAGGCTGTACCAGAAGCCGTAGGCGATCAGAAGAAATATCATGCTGCCAATGGGGATTTTCGTGCCATTTTCTGTATTTTTAAGTAGTGCGCCATAGAATACGCCCTCATAGATATAAAAGTACCAACTAATACGTTCAATAAAGGTTGGGAAGAAATATCCCGTTGCAGAAAGCAAAAGGCCGAAAATGTAAAGCACATATGAAATGCGCACGTTAAATTGGTCAGAGCGGCTTATCTCGGACAAGTATTTCTGATATACCGCACTGTGAGCCATCAAGAGCAGGCATAATATCCACAACACGAGTTTTATGGGGATAATCAGACCCATGTTAATAGAAATGTCGGAAAAATAGCGGCGGTATTGTTCCATCTTTTGGGAGAGAAGAACTACGATCAGTGGTAGACAGAGTACAAAAAGGATGTACAGATATTTTTGCCGCTGCTGTAAATCTCTCCATTGAAGCACATTCAGCAGCAGCAAAAGAAAACCCACAATGGCGGTCTGATGAAACAGTGTCGCTATACAGACGCAGATAATAAAACGCAGGAGCTTTTTCTGTCCTAAATATCGAGTTCCCCAGAACAAAATCGCCACGGCAACAAACTGTCGCGTTCCATTGAGGGACATGAAATAGAAGGACATATAGTAGAATAGAACCATACAGGGAAAAGAGACGATTTTTCGCAGCTCCCAAAACCGTAGGATAATGCAGGAGTTGGTGATCAGAGCCAATACACCAAGAAGAAACGATGCATTTGGAATAACATGCAAGATGCCATAGCAGATATATTTAAAGGACTCTTCCAGACCATAGGCATAGCGAAACTGCCCCTTATATATATACGAAAACTTCTCGACATAGTTTTGCGTATCAAGCCCGACGGAGTAAGCACGCAGCCCGGCAATTAGCGTGAGCGATAGAATAATCCCCCACAGGAATGTTTTGCTGTTTCTTCGATCGGCTAGACAGGAGAATATTCCACATATGATTAGTAAGCCAAAGTAGATGGCATAGGATAAAAGCATTATAGAGTCCCCTTACGATGTAATGAAGAAATTCTTTCCAGAATTATGCGCAGTATACGGCTGTACTCGTGCCTATATAAGAGAAATAGCAAGACAAAAATTACCATCTGCAGCGGCAGAAGACGATTTCCCCAATATGCGGCAAACATTTGCAGCCAGAGTAGCCCGTAGCCAAGAGGTTCCTTTATGCGAAGATTTTTTAATTGAATATGCCGCAAAATCCATATATAGCGCATCAGCCATACAAAGAAGAAGCCTGCAGCTGTGGTAACCGCTGCGGCATAGCTGCCCCAGAGTGGAATAAAGCAGAGGTTCAGGATCGTATTAATACCAGCTCCAATCAGCGCCGTGGCAGATATCAGTTTTGTATGGTTAAGTGCAAGGCACATATTTTCACATGAAAGGGACATGTAGTTAAACAGTGCCGACAAGAGCAGCGGAGGAACCAACTGCCAGGCAGCATAGAAGTCTCTAGCAAACAGCAATTTCGACAGCGGAATATTTAACAGCATCAGGCCAGAAGCGCACAACACCATAGAAAAGCTAATGGTTGCATAGCTCTGTCCCAGAAAGCCGTCTTGATCTGAAGAATCGAAGTATTGTAATACGGAGACGGAATATGCCTTGGAAATTGTTGCACCTAGAGTAGAAATAATGGTTGGAACCTTGTAAGCTACAGCCAAAAGGCCGGAGGCTGATACACCGCAAAAATAGGAGAGGATGTACTTATCCAATGAATTGTTGATCCACCAGGAAAGTGCACTGACGATCATGGGAAGGCTGAAGACGATAATCCGACGAGTTAGCGCCGGGCTCTTAACTCGCAAAGAAATGTAACGCCTTAGATGAGCTGCGACCGCCAGATAGGTGAGGCTTACTGCATGCCCGAGAATATTTGCCAGCAAGTATCCATTTACGCCCCAGCGAAAATACAGCAGAAATAGAAGGTTGCATGATACGGTAACAAGGCAGGTGATAACCGTTGCAGCCGTAATTTTTTTGATTTGGTCTATAGCTCGCAGAAAATAGTTGACGACATTGCCGAGTGCACCAGTAAGATAGCTCAAAAGAAAAAAAGCAATATAAGTTCCACTTAGCTTTATGACACCGAACGGGATCAATATAATGGTTACAAGGGCTAAAAGAGAAAAACCCGCCAACACAATACGAAGGCCAATGGAAAAAACATCCCGGGGATTGTCCTGCCCAGCTACGGAGAAACGCAGAATTGCATCCTGAATTTGCAGAGTGAGAATGGGAAGAAGCAGTTGAACAGTCGTTGTGATCAGGTCAATGGTTCCGTATTCCGCTGTAGATAGGCATTCTGTATACAGCGGAACCATGAAAAACGAGATGGTCTTTGGGATAAAACTTGCTAAAAAAAAGAGAAAAATATTCTGTATTAGCTTTTTGCTTTTTTCAATTTTGTTATCCATGATTCCTCTGCTTTCTGCAAAAGCGGGCAAAGTCTTTTGCTAAGGCAGCACAGCCATGATACCGTATGAGAGCGGCTGCCTTGCCAAACCGCTTGGCCGTTTTTACAGGAAGAATATGGCACATGCGAAGGGCGATTTTCCATGCGTATTTCTTCTCGTCATTCCACCAGCTTCCGGCAAACCAATGAATAGCTACTGTGTTTTCTGTTCGCTTTAGAAGCCCAGTGTCCAGTTCTAATGGACAGAAATAATCTGAAGGATAAAGCGCAAGGCCCGAAACAGTCTGGCATTGTCCATTGGGAATCAATCCTTTTTCAAGACAGATCTCTGTTAGAAGAGCCACATTCGTGGTGGTGTTCAATGTGCCGTCCGGTTTCAAAAATTGCAGATTGCTGTAATGGGACAGGAATTCCTTGAAAAGAGGAAACTCCGGTTCGCACGCCATGACGCATGTTGCAACATGGGAGGTATCCTCAAACCCGGCAAAAGCCTCCTGACTCATAAAAGGGGCGAGGGGATGGAGCAATTCTACATCCGTATCCATATAAACTCCGCCGTATTTGATCAGAGCGCACAGGCGCACATAATCCGCAACAAATGCCCACTTTTGCGCTGCATATGCCTGCTGGACATAGGACGGAGCGGATAAAAGATCAAGCTGATGTTCGTTCCATTCCATGATTTCATAGCCGGGACAGAATTTCTTCCAACTGGCAATACAGCACTGTGCTTTTTCTGGCAGCGGGGTTTGACCGAACCAGCAATAATGGATGATTTTGGGAATCTGATGTGGCGCGGTCATATTATGCCCTCCTTCGCTTTGTCATGTGATTGACGTGCCAGTACAAGTTCGGGCTCATAGCGAACAACAATGCTTTACAGATAGTTTTTCTTCGTCTGCCATTGTGCAATACGAATCGCTTGTGAATGTAGGCTTTTCCGTATTGCTGGAGTTTCCCAACCTGAAATAGGCTCAAATATTTTGTTACAAGTGAATCCAGCAGGAGATTCTTCAGCTCATGGTCGGAGAGTTGTTCGTACAAAGCTGCCAACTCCAGGCAGGTATCATACAAATCGGCAGCGTTTCTGCGTAAATCACACTGCGTCGTAATCGAATCGGCTCTGATAACATAGTGGTAAAAACAGATACTGCTTTCCACTACCTTGTCAGCGGCCAAAAAGGCACGGGGGGTGAACTGTTCGTCCTCGTGGAGAATTCCAGACTTGAAAGAGAGGTGATTTTTCCGCAGAAATTCACGCCGATAAATATACAGCACAGCGGCCATCGGCATGGAGCCTCTACGTAAGGCAAGTTTCATGTATGCATCTCCCCGGATATAAGTGGAGGTATGTCCGTGGGAGAGCTTTTTTCCTGCGGTAGTGCTGATCCCATCCCCAATGATAATATCTGGGCATCTATTGGTAAACGGAATCAGACGCTGACAGGTGTCGAGGTCGATGACATCGTCTGAGTCGACAAAGAGCACATAAGAACCGCGCGCTTGCATTAGGCCTGCGTTTCGGGCGGCAGACAGCCCTCTGTTGGCCTGATGAATTACGTGCACGCGTGCATCTTTGGCGGCGAAGGCATCACATCGGGCTGGGCAACTGTCCGGACTGCCGTCATCGACGAGAATGATCTCAATATCATCAAAAGTTTGGTTTATAAGAGACTGAACGCATATGTCCAGATAGTTTTCCACTTTGTAAACTGGAACGATGATCGAAAAAACAGGTGTGTGCATCACTTAATCGTGTCCATTCCTTTTATCATTTGCCTGACTGCATTTTTCCAGCCGTACGTACGGTATTTGTTCCAGTGGCGCAGACAGTGAATCCAAGCGTGGAGCCGCCCCCATCTGCCGTCCAAAGCATAATAAAGAATCCCTTTATCTTGAAAGTATTTGTCTGTATAGCCCTGAAACCAGGACGAATTGCTGTCGTCAATCTGCGCGATGGATGCTGGAATGCCATAGATACGGAGGCCTTTCCGCAAACAATCCCGAAGAAAAAGTGTATCTTCTCCACAGCTATACCGGCATCCACCGCCGAACATGGTGTGGAACATTACACCGCTGAAGAGAACGGCCTCGCGGCGAAATACCATCCGGGCCGCACCATATTTTCCATAGTTTGCGGGGGTGATACGAGTTACTTTTGTGTTCCGGTATCGGGCTTTACCACCCTCCAAATTCAGCAACAGCATGTCCGCCTGCGGTAGCTTTTGAAACCAAGAACGAATGATCTCTTCGTAACCGTCCAGAAACGTCATGTCATCATCCGCAAAAACACAGATATCGCCTGTGGCGCGCATCAAGACCTCGTTCCGGTTGATTCCTACTCCGCGGGTGGATGTGCTGATATAACGTATTTTGTGACTACAATATGTGAATTCTGATAGACTATCCCGGCCGCATTGGTTTCCAATCAACGCGTCTGTCTGGATACGCATTTGCTGAGGAAGGTGGTTATCGTTTTGACCGGTTGTTACAACCAATGTTTCAACGTTCATGACGATGGTTCTCTTTCACCTTCGGACTGGCCGGAAACTCTTTTCCGGCCAGTCCGAAATGTATTTTGGGTATGTGTTATTTTCCGATCATCTTGCCGTCGGCATCGAACTGATAATTCGCAGCAGGCAGGAGGTCGTTGGTCTTTGTGATCCAGTAGGTGCGGTCAATAACCAACTGACCGCTCGAACGGGCGTAATAGTAGCTGCCGTTAAGCTGGAACAGACCGGCGTAGTAGCGGCTGCCATGCCGGTAGCAATACAGTACGCCGTCTTCACTTACGATACTCAGCGCATCGGGATCCGGCGTCGGCGTAGGATCCGGACTAGGGGCAGGATCAGGCGTCGGTGCGTTCAGCATTTTGCCGTCAGAGCCGAACTGATAGTCGGCGGCAGGCAGGAGGTCATTGGTCTTTGTGATCCAGTAGGTACGGTCAACAACCAACTGACCGCTTGAACGGGCGTAATAGTAACTGCCGTCAAGCTGGAACAGACCGGCGTAGTAGCGGCTGCCGTGCCGGTAACAGTATAGTACGCCGTCTTCACTTATAATGCTCAGTGCATCGGGATCAGGTGTCGGCGTAGGATCCGGATCGGGATCGGGTGTAGGATCGGGATCCGGGTCAGGTACGGGATCGGGTGTTGGCGCATTCAGCATCTTGCCGTCAGAACCAAACTGATAGTTGGCGGCGGGTAGAAGATCGTTGGTCTTAGTAACCCAATAGGTACAATCAACGACCAGCTGACCATTCGAGCGGACATAGTAATAGCTGCCATCAATTTGGAGCAAACCAGCATAATAGGGATGGCCATCCTTGTAGTAAAACAGAACACCATTCACATCCACAATTCCGCCGCTGATGGGCTTGCTGGTCAATACATAGGGAATGTTATACTCGATTGCATAGTTGTGCGCGTAACTGCCCTCTACCACATAGAGCGCTGCGTTCGCACTATTGCGGAACGTGTTGTAGTGCATGAGTGTCGTGCTGCTAGGAATGACGATCTTGCTCAGAACCGGGCAGCCGGCAAACGTGTTATTGCCGATGTGCTTCACACTGCCGGGAATCTCAATGGACTGGAGATGATAGCACTGATAGAAGGCGGCAGGCCCGATATAGGTCAGTGCACCGGTTGCGGCGAACTCGACGGAAGTTACGTTCGTAAATGCGAACAGATATGTGCCGATATACTGGATTCCGCTGCCGATTCGGACAGTCTTGATCTGCTGAATATAGGCAATATAGGGGCGCATACCGTGACTCTGGTAGTCATAGGTGTTGCCGGTGCCTTCAAGCACCATCGTGCCATCTGCGTAGATGATATAGGCAACATCGGGACCGGCTTTACCCGCATTGAGTACGTTAGCAGTGGAGCACTTGACAAACTGGCCCGCCTCGAACAGGCAGGTTTCACCGCAGAGCGTGTATTCCCCGTCATAAGCCAGTCCATTTTCATCAAACAGATAAAACTGCTCGGACAGCTTCACATAGCCTGTAGTCGGCTGTCCGGCGGTGAAGAACATCTTCCGGCCGCTGCCGCTGTCGACGGCCCAGCCGTTATACTGCACCTGCGCCGCATTTTCCGTGTGGCCGCAGACGGAGCACTCGAGCTCGCCGGAGGTGCGGTCATACACATAGGTATGCGCATCGTCCGCGCAGATGGGCGCCGTGCGCTTGGTATACTGGTCGAGTACGCTGACGGTACCGTCGGTGGCCACGTTATAGGCCGTGACGGTCGCCTGATAGCGGTCGGCCGTGACATCCACATAGACGCTCTCAAAGTCGAGCGTCGCGACGTCGAAGTGGAAATTGGGGTTATCCACGACGGAGTAGGACTTGCCGCCGGTGGAGCCGCAGATGTAGTACACCGTGCCGTTTTCGTTGACCTGACCGTCGGTCAGCGGCGCCGTGCGGGCATAGCTGTGGTCGTTGCCGGAGAAGTAGAAGTCGATTCCGGCCGCGTCGCACGCCGCGGGCAGGTACTGCTGGTAGATCTCACCGCCGCCGGTGGGATTGGTGTAGTAGGCGGGGACGTGCGTCACCAGCACCTTCCAGGTGCAGGTGCTCTTCGCCGCGTCCTCGACCAGCCAGTCGGCAAAGCGCTGGAGACTGTCCTTGTCGGAGGTGTGGTTCAGAACGGCGATATACACGTCGCCGCGCTCCACGGAGTACCAGTCGGCGGGGATGCCGAAGGTGCTCTTGACCGCGACAGCGCCGTTGCCGCTGTCGTCCGCCTCATGGTTGCCGATGACATGGAGCACGTCCGTGTCGCGGATGCCGTCGAGCGTGAACAGCTGCAGCGCGTCGTTCCACTGGTTATAGTAGCGGACGTTGTCCACCGCGTCGCCCAGCTGGACGCCGAAGTGATACTGCCCGGCCAGCTTTTCCGCGATGCGGCCCATGCCCTCGAGCGCGGCCTCCTCCTGAATGTCGGCCAGCAGGAAGAAGCGGGTCTGCTTCTCCGCGGCGGGCACCGTGAAGCTGCGGATATCCGACCAGACCGAGCCGTCGCCGACGCGGTAATAATACGTCGTCCCGGCGGTCAGACCCGTGAGTGAGACGCCGTTTACGCGGCTGATCTGATTGCTGGCGGAGTAGGAGATCAGGCGGCTCGTGCCCTCGATCCGCGCCGCGCCGCTCAGGTCGGCGCTCGTGGAGATCTCGGCCACGGCCTGACCGGCGCTCGCGGCGGGATTGCTCATCCAGGTGATGGTCTTGCTGTCCGCGCTCGCGGTGAGGTTATAGATGATGTTATAGGGCGCGCCGCTCTCATCGCCCACGGCATCGAAGCTGCTGAGGGTGATCTGGAAGGAGGTGTTGCCCGCGGCATCTGCCGCGCGCAGACGAACCGCCCCCTGCGTGGCCGTCAGGCTGCTGATGTCGATCTGTCCGTTTTCGTCGGTCGTGCCGAAGAGCGTATCATCCGCGTAGACGCTGACGCCCGCGGCGGCCTTGCCGTCGGCGATGGTCGTCACCGCGGCGGTCGTCTTACTGCCCGCCACGGCGGTATCCGCCGCGATGCGGTAGACCGCTTCCACCGGATAGGTGTTCATCGGGGTCGTAAAGCCCGCGGCGTACTGGTTCACGTCGCTGACGTCGAGGCTCTCGGTCTGCTTGCAGCCGTAAGAGCCCTTCGTCACCTGTACGTTGACGCTGCTGCCCTCGGTCGTCGCGACGGGCACGTTCACAGAGACGGCGGCCAGCCGGTCGGCGCTGAACGTCGCGTGGTCGATAGCAGTGATCTGCAGCGTCACAACGCCCTTGGCGCTGTCATAGCTCCATGTACCGGTAACGCCCGCGGGGAACGTCACATCCGTGACGGGATAGCTGCGGGAGACGGAAATGCTCGCGGAGAGCGAGGTGATGCTGGTGAGGTCGTCGCTCGTGACGGCCAGCTCCCAGGCCTTGCCCACCGTGGGCGCGCCCTGCGGGGTGAGCGACACGCCGGGCAGATCCGTCTGTTCAGCCTGCACGGTGAAGTAGCGCGTCTCACGCGTGACGTTGCCGTAGCCGTCCTTCAGGTAGAAGGTGATGGAGTGCAGACCGCTGCCGAAGTGCATCAGGCCGGAGGTGCTGCCCAGGTTGTCCCGGTCATACCTTCCCCGGTAGGTGCCGTCGAAGTAGAAGTAGGCAGACTCCACGCCAGTGGCGTAGGGATCCGTCTCCTCGCTGTCGTCGTAGGTAACGAAGAAGCGAAGATTGCCGGAGCTGAGGGTTGCGCCGTTTTCCAGCTCGGTCTTGGTGCCGTCGTTGTTCACGAGCTGAATGGAGTTCACCGTCGGCGCGGTGACATCCTGATTGTTAGCACCATAGACGACGCAGAGGTTATCGAGCAGGATATAGCCCTTGAGGTCGCTCTGATCCAGCTTGACGCCGTCGGTGGTGTACCAGCCGATGCCGCCGGTCGTGACCATCGCGCGGAACAGCATGCCGCTGTTGACGCGGATCAGCGCGCCGGCATACTGGGTCAGATCGGCCTCCAGATACTGCCAGCCGGTCTTCAGGCCCTCGCCGCTTCCGGCGCTGCCGCTGCTGAAGTTGACGTAGGCGTTCGTCCAGCTCGCCCCGCCGTTGGTGCTGGTGGCGATCTGCGCACGCAGCCACGGGACGGGGACGCCCTCGGGGATGTAGACCCACACGCCGAGCGCGGTGGGCGTGCCGTCGATGGCGAGGTTATCGCCGAGGCCGAGGCATGCGCCGTCGGTACCGGTCAGGCCGGTCCAGTCATACTCCAGCTTGATGGCGTTGTGGCCGAAGCGGACAATATCGGCAAATTCCTCGTCGGTATCGGACACCACGGAGCCCTTCACCACGCCGCCGCGGCCCGCGTAGTGATATGTCGCCACGGCGTCGGACGCCATGCCAGTGAAGCTCTCCACCGTCGTGCCGATGGTGGAGTAATCCCACGGATCGGCGTCGCCGCCGTCCAGAATCATTGTCGGCTCCATGCCGATATTCACCGTAACGGTGGCGGAGAGGTCGCCGCGCTTGGCGGTGACGGTGGGGCTGCCGGAGTACTTCACGTTATCCGTAACCGTAAACACGTTGCCCGCAAAGGAGCCCGCACTCGTATCGGAGATGCTCCAGTCGATATCGCCGTCCTTGAGATGGACGGTTTCCGACTGATAGGTCGCCTTGAAGCCGAGGTCACTGCTCTCGCTGTAGTTCAGATTGACCTCACCGGAGGTGAAGGCCAGCTTGTCAGGGTTCTGGATATGAATCGTGGCGGTGCCGACCGTCTCGCCGCCGCTGAGGAGCTTCACCTGCACGTCGCCGGTCTTGCCGGAGGAGGTAAAGCTCGCCGCAGCCGCGCTGCCGCTCACCGTCGTCCCGGAAACCGTACCCATGGAGCTGTCCTCCACGGAGAAGGTGACATCCGCGGGCAGGCTGGCCGCCGGTGCGCCGGAATAGTCCATGGCGCTGGCTGTCAGGGCAATCTCGGAGCCGGGGGTATAGTACTCGCCGTCGGGCGTGATGGCGGCGTGGTCAAACTCGCCGGAAGCCGCCACGGTGGAAACGACCAGAATCGTACCGGAGACAACACGCTCACTGCCGCCGGCCGGGGTGTTGCGCATGGTCAGGTCGCTCTCGCCCTCCCGCTGGGAGATGTAGGTGGAGGAGCCGCCCTCGTCGAGCTGGATCGCTGCCACGCAGCCGAGGGCCACCATCATCTGCGCCTCTTCGGCCGCGGTGTAGCCCACGGAGCGGGGAGCCATCGTGCCGTCGGCCTGGAACAGGACGACCGTGCCGTCGGCCTTCACGCCCACGCAGGTGCGGGGATAGTAGCCGCTGTTGCCGGACTCGGAGACGACGACCTTGCCGTCCCACACCATGGCGACCAGCGCGTCCACGGCCTCCAGGATCTTCACGGGTGTGCCCTGCTTTTCGCTCTGGCTGGCCTCGGCCTGCGCGAGGGTCGTACCCTCCTTGAAGACGTTGACCGAGCCGTCGTCAAACGCGGCGACGAAGGCGCGGCTGGAGTTGTCGTGGTGCACCACGCCGTTCATCACCAGGTAGCCGGACGGTTCGCCGGTGTTGATGTTGAACCACGAAGCGTTGACGCCGCCCACCACGTTCAGGTCGCTCTCTTTTTCGTAGATGTGCGCCTGATCGGTGGTGGTCTTGAGCGTCCAGCCCTCCTGGCTGGGGTTGCGGTTGCCGTAGCCGGCCACGATCTTGGCGCGGCCGCCGGAGGTGTTGACCTCCATGACGTTTGCAACCGTCTGCGAGTTGCCCGCATCATTGTTGGTGATGATGACCCGCTCAGAGATGTCGGGCGCGATGGAGTAGTTCTTCACCGATGTGACGTGGTAGCCGGTGCCATCGATGCTGCTGCCCTTGCCCAGCTCCGCGCTCTGCGGCTGCAAACCGAGAGCCGTCACCGGAATCAGCGACACCAGCATGCAAAGCGCCATCAGCGCCGCAGTCACTTTGGTTCGTTTCCTGTGCTGCATGTTTTCTCTTCCTTTTTTGTGTGATTTATATGCTCATTGCAATCTGCAAGCATATACGCGTTCAAATGTGCGCTAAATGTGCGCTATCGGATGCTCTTTGTATGGTTTTCAATTTGCATGGTTCGCTGCTCCTCCAAATACTCTGTATAGGGATGATTTAAGTCGAGGATAGCGACATGTTCTTTGCACTTGCGCTCTGATGGCGGCGAAGGTGTATGCCAATCACCGTATAGCTGCGTCAGTAGGGCATCATAGTGCGCAGATATCGGAAAATTCGCGTCCTCAAAGCGAATTTCCACAGTATCTTCTAGCCATGTGCGGGGCAGCATGTTCTTTTGGTATTTCCGGCCTCCAGCCAGAAAGGTCTGCATCATATTCGGGGCTGTTTTGTGCCTGCACATACAGAATGCTTCGAGCGGACGCCGGGGAAGCAGGCGGCAAAATTGCATAAACAGCTTTTTTGCCATACTGTCTGTCTCATAGCCCCGCGCATAGAGTGCCTTTGCGATGATTGCTTTCGACGCGGCAAATTGCAGCTTTCTCGTGACAAGATGATCGGACAGGCTATCACACGGGAAAATATCTATGTAGACGCCCTGATGCATTTGTGGATCCCGCGAACGGTATTTTTCTATACAGGTGGTGTTGTTTCGACGTAGCTTGGAAAACGGCATCGGCCAATGCGGGCTATGCTCCTGTTGCACATAATAGATTTCTGGGTCAAAATCGCCAGAGGCCTCATTGAAAAGGCGCTCATATTCGCTGCGCATCAAAATGACATCCACATCATCGTCCCACGGAATAAAGCCATGATGGCGAACGGCTCCCAAAGCGGTTCCTGCAAAAAGCTGATATGAAATGTGATGCTTTTGGCATACGGAATCAAAATCCTTCAGCATTTCAAGCAAAAGCTTTTGATGTGCGGTAAGTTCTTTAACTTGTACTGCCATTGACCTTGCCTCCGCCGCATTTGCGGCAATTTTTTGGATTTCTTCAGATACTGGCCGCGGCGTGTCAGCGTCCTGTAGCCTGCTGCTCCATTTCTATCTGACACAATAGGCGTGGTTCGACGGAATTCTCAACAGGTTTGTGCAGAATTTTCCTGTAAATCAATCTTTGCAGGAAGGCTGGAGAAAGAAAAACAAATGTCTGTGCACCGCAGGCAACAAGAAAGTCCCACAGCGATGAAAAGCCCAAACGAAGCGCGGTCCACCTTGTTTTTACAAATCCTCGATAGGTCGCTTTAGAGGTGCGTCGATCCGCTTTGCTTTCCTTGATTCTCGCAAATACCAGATCATCGTTGATATTTTTGCAGCAATAGCCTTTGTGCAATATTCTGACGTATAGATCGTAATCCTCGCTGCGCGTCATTGCCTTGTAACCGCCGACTTTTTGCACGATGCTCTTTTTATACATGACCGTCATATTGTTAAAGGGCTGTCGTCTTCTCGCATATTTTTGGATTCCTTCATTATCGCAGGGGACAAGCCTTCTGCTGATCGGATTTAACGGATCATCGGTGAATTCAAGGATATACCCACCAACGACAGTCAGATGATTGTTCTGTTCAAACTCTTTCAGCTGCCGTTCACATCGGTCCAGAACAGAGATGTCATCCGAATCCATTTTTGCAATTAATTCGTTTTTACACTGCGCGATGCCGATATTCAATGCTGCCCCGGTGCCGATGTTCTCCGGGAGACGAATGAGCCGCAGAACCGAAGAATTCTGCGCCGTATGCCGCTCCAATACTGCTTCCAATTCTGGCGTTAGCGGCCCATCACATACGATCACGAAGTCGTCTGTTTTTGCGGTTTGATCTAGCATGCTTTGGATGGCTATATCAAGATGCGCAGGTTCTTCTTTTGCATATACGGACATTAAAACTGAATACTCCATCCTAAATCCCTTCTCTAGTTGATATTATCTTTTTCAGTTCACATACACCGTAGATCTGGATAAGACATATCAACGTATCTGCGGCTCTATATTTAGCTGAATGACTCGGAAGCATTTACCTAATATTTATGTTAAATATTATAGCATATAGTCGGAAATAATCAAGAGGAACTATAAAGCTAAAACGAATTTTCATTTTTTCGTCAGGTTGAATCAGGAAAAGAAACAAGGAACAGTTGCTTTTCTACGTGAAACGGATAATTAGGCGCGGTGAAAGAGTTTTAGAATTCTGATAGAGACATTCCACCCATAAGGCAGAGCAACACACAGAACAGGAGGAAAATTCCTGCTGTCCCACTGCAGTGTGGGAAACCATCAATATTGCTCACTGTAAATAAAGAAATGGAACAGAGCGTTGAAATATGCAAAATGATGTGATATAATTTTATTGACATTTCATTATTCGCGATTCACGGGTTATTTCACTAAAAATTGGAAGGAAGATATGTATGAATAAACGGGAAGTCTACCGTGAGGTGGACCTCATCACGCTGCTGCATGCGCTGTGGCACCGTGCTTGGCTTATTGCATTGGTCACAGTTGCGTTCGGTACAGTCTGTTTTGCTTGGGCACGCTTTTTGATTACCCCTACATATCAGGCTAGCGCCCTAATGTACGTCAATAACACGCAAGATTCGGGCAAGCCCATCAGCAATTCTGAGCTGTCCGCGGCGCAAAGCCTTGTGGATACCTATATGGTCATCCTCAGTAGCCGTACCACGCTGGATCAGGTGCGCACTGCAGCGAATTTGAACTACACGGACAAGCAGCTTAATAAAATGATCAGCGCACAGGCCGTAAACGGCACAGAGGTCTTTGAAATTACTGTTACCAGTACGGATCCGCAAGAGGCTAGAGATATTGCCAATACCATCACGCAGGTGCTACCGACCCGTATTTCCAATGTGGTGGAGGGCAGCTCGGTGCAGGTCTTGGACTTTGCACAGCTCCCAACGACGAAGGCAGGTCCCAGTATTCCGCGCTATATGCTTCTTGGCATGCTGGCCGGATTCGTTTTCAGCTGTGCGTTTTTCATCCTGCGGGAGCTGTTTGACGATCAGATCCGCAGCGAGGAGCAGCTGCTGCAGGCCTATCCTCAGATCCCGGTGCTGGCTGTTATTCCTGAGCTTCTGCAGCAGAGCAGCGGCTATGGATATGGTTATGGAAACCGGCCAGTGCAGAAGGAGGGCTCCCGGCAATGATTTTTAAGAAAAAAACAATGATTCCCGAAGATACCGTATCTTTGAAGGAACAGCGTACCATGCTGGGTGACCGACTCAGTTTTGCTGCATCCGAGGCGTATAAGCTGCTGCGCACAAATTTGACATTCGCGCTGCCAGACGAGAATAAGTGTCGGGTCGTCGGTGTTACAAGCGCCATGCGCGGCGAGGGAAAGAGCACGACGTCTATTAATTTGGCTTATACGCTTGCTGAGGCGGGTAAGCGTGTTCTGCTGATCGAGGCGGATATGCGGCGACCCAATTTGGCGCGCCGTCTGGCGATTGATCCGGCTCCGGGGCTGTCCAATCTGCTGGCGGGGCTGTGTCAGGAGCGGGATGTGATTCAGAATGTCGGTCTACTGGACAGTCTCAAGGTCATTACCTCAGGTGATATTCCGCCCAATCCGTCGGAACTGCTTGGATCCGACCGTATGAGCACCGTAACGGCGAATCTGGCGCAGAGCTTTGATTTCATCATCTTCGACTTGCCGCCGGTCAACGCCGTGTCGGACGGCCTGGTCATTTCTGAATTGATTCAGGGAATGCTCGTTGTTGTGCGTCAGGATTACAGCAACCGGCAGGACCTGTCAGTAACCCTGCGCCAGCTGGAGTATCTGCACATCAAGGTACTGGGATTTGTAATGACTTGTGGAACTGCATCTGGCGGCCGATATAGTCGATATGGCCGTTACGGTCGTTATCAGTATGGCTACGGCGAAGAGCAGACCGCAACACCCGCCGAAAAGCAGGTCAAAAAACGCGGAAGGAAATAACGTGCCATGATAGACTTCCATTCGCATGTCTTGCCCTGCATGGATGACGGAAGCAAAAGTACAGAGGAAAGCATTCAAATGCTGTCCATGCTCCGTGAGCAGGGGGTTGAGACTGTTGTTGCCACTCCGCATTTTTATGCAAACCAAAACACGCCTGAAGTGTTTTTACGTCGCCGCGCCGCCGCTTGGGAGCATTTGCGTCCGCACCTAACTTCAGCGCTTCCGCACGTGCTTTTGGGAGCCGAGGTTCACTATTTTCAGGGAATCAGCCGTGTAAATGAGCTTCAGCTGTTATGCTTGCAGAACACGCATGTTCTGCTACTAGAGATGCCCTTTTCTGCTTGGTCCTCCCGCATGTTGGAAGAGATTACCGCTCTGTCTCAGCAGGATGATCTGACAGTTGTGCTGGCGCATGTAGAGCGATACCTTGCTGATCAGACCCATGTCCTGTGGCCGCAGCTGCGGAGGCTTGGAATCTTGTTTCAGTGCAATGCGTCTTTCTTTTTGGACTGGCGTACTCGTTACAAGGCCATCAAAATGCTGAAAAATCGGGAAATTGACCTGCTTGGCTCCGACTGTCATGGCGTATCGTATCGACCGCCCCGGATGGGAGAAGCTGCGGAGCGTATTCGCCGCAGCGCGGGTGATGTGGCGCTGACACGCTTGATGGACTGTGCAGGGGAGATCACATCTGTAAATTGTTAAAATGTTAAGGCATCAGCTTTCTGGAATGAAAGCTGGTGCCTTTTATATTATTTGAAACGGGAAGATGTGCAAGCTGATATGGATTCAGCAAAAGAGCTTTTGAAATTTTACTATTTGTGCGAAACGACTAAATGTGGTGGGCTGATTTATCAATAAAACAGAAGAATATTTTGAGCCTTGTTAAGAATGCGTGAAGAGTATATAATGCTACCAGAATTTGCCGCCTGATGACAGATGCAGACGAAAATGCGAATACATAATCTCCCCGGCAAGAGCAATCCCACCACTGTGTTTGAAGTCAGCGGCAGAGGAACAAAAGAGAGAGGAAAAACCACATGAAAACACCGAGAGCGACAAAACTCCTGGCACTTTTCCTGGCATTCGTATTCTCCCTATATCTGGTTCCAACCGAAGTTCTGGCGGCTGAGGTCGGCAGCCAATCTGCTGTGCGGGCGGAGATTGACACCGAGACGGCGGCGGAGGAAAATCCGGAAATTGTAACAGAGCTTGCGGAGGGCCGCGGCAGATTCCAAAAGGAATATCTGCTTTCCAACGGACAGCGGATGCTGGCCGTATATCCCACTGCCGTTCACTATGAAGAGGACGGTGAGTGGAGGGAAATCGACAATACGCTCCGGCGCGAGCAGCGCGGGAGCGAGGACGTCTACCGGAACACGGCCGGTGCGTGGGATGTCACGCTTCCGGCCAGTCTGGACGGCGGGAGCGCAGTGGAGCTGACAAAGGATGAGGGCACACTGCGCTTTTACTTTACCGGCGAATTGAACGGACGCACAGACGTTGTGTCAGACAGTGCGGACGCTTCGCCTGATGCGGATGATGTGCAGACAGAGGCGAGCACGGCGGTAGAAAACGTGCAGACCTCTTCGCTGCAGGTTGCGTCTCCCGAACTCTCTTTTTCTGAGGACGATAAGACCCTCGAGGCAACCATTTCGGATAAGCTCAATACCGGGGCGTCCTATGCGGATGTCTATCGGGGCGTGGATGTGCGCTACGATCTGCAGTCTGATATTCTGAAGGAATCGATTGTCATTCGGAGTGCGTCCGATTCGCGTGAGGGCTATCGTTATCTTCTGCAGACAGGGGAGCTGACCCTGACGCTGCAGGAAGACGGAAGCGTGGACGCCATGAGCGCCGACAGCGAGGCACCCGTATTTCATATGCCTGCCCCGTATCTCTACGACGCCAACGGGCGGTATAACGATGAGATTCAGGTGAAGCTGACGCAGCAGGCGGCGGGGGCGTATGAGCTGACGTATCTGCTGCCGCAGGAGTGGATGAATGCGGCGGAGCGCGCGTATCCAGTGGTGCTGGATCCCATCGTGGAGGCGGATCTGCGGGCGAAGAACATTCAGGATCAGACGGTGGCTCCCGGTAAGAATTTCAACTACCTGTGGGGCATGGTCGAGGCGGGCTACTACGCGCCCTACGGCGTGGAGCGGTTCTATATGCAGTATGTGGATCTTCCGGCGCTTACATCGGCGGATGTGGTGGTGCAGGCCAGCATCTCCCTGTATAAGCTGCAGAAATCCTCCAAAAGCTCACAGGTAAATGTGCACCATGTCAGCGGCAGTTGGGATTCTAAGACGCTCCAGTGGAGCAACCGCCCGGACTATGACAGCCGGGTGCAGGATTACCTGATGGTGCAGGATACCGGCTGGTATACGTGGGACATCACGGACATTGCACAAAAGTGGTACCAGACCGGCAATAACGGTATGCTCTTCAAAATGCCGGATTCCGTGGAGAACGCGGCGAAGGAGGAGTGGACGCAGTTCTGCTCGGCGGACTACAGCGCGGCGGCGCTGCCGGTGCTGTATATCACCTATATCAACAACTGCGGTCTGGAGAGCTATTGGGATTATACCTCGGTCGGCGCCGGTTCGGCGGGTACGGGCTATATCAGTCAGTACACCGGCAATCTCGTTTGGGTGACAGACGGGCTGGGCTTCTCCGGCACGAGAATGCCGGCGGCAATCAAGCACGTCTATAACGCCAACGACAAGGATAATAATGCCTTCGGAATGGGCTACGGCTGGCGCAGCAACTATAACCAGTTGGTCTATCCGTTTGCGGCGGATTCCTCCTATTATGTATGGGAGGACGAGGACGGCACGCGGCATTACTTCAAGAACAAGTCCAGCGGCACCTATGAAGATGAGATCAATCAGGGCCTGATCCTGACGACCACGGGCAGCGGAAACGAAAAATACTGCATCACAGACAAAAAGGACAACAAGAGCTATTTTGACACGGACGGCCGTCTGCGCCGCATCAGCAACAATCAGGCGACGAAGAGCAGCGTCACGGTGGAGTATGCTTCCGGCAAGCAGATCTCGCGGCTCACAGACGGAGCCGGGCGGATCTACGATTTCAGCTGGAGCGGCGGCACGCTGCAGAAAATCACATTCCGCGGGACGGGGACGGCCGAGCTGGCCTCGGAGAGCTTTACATACGCAGGCGGGAACCTGACGGGGATCCAGTCCACGGTGTCCATCGCGGGGAGCTTTGGCTATACGGACAACCATCTGCTCAGCAGCGTGACGGACAGCGGAGACTACCGGCTCCGCTTCGGGTACAACACGACGGCGAGCGGCCTGCCAAACCGCGTGGCGTCCGTAAAAGAAAGCGACGGATCGGCGGACGGCGGTTCGCTGACGATCTCCTATGCGCACAATCAGACGACCTTCGAGGACCACAACGGCAACCGCGAGATCGTGCAGTTCAACAATTTCGGCAGCACGGTTTCCACGCAGGACGGCGCGGGACACGCACAGTTCAACAAATATGCCGGGAGCGTGGACGCGGCCAAGGCCAGCCAGCTGACGCTTTCCTCCAAGCTGCAGAACACCGTGGTAAACATGGTCAAAAACGGCAGCTTTGAATGGAATGACTACTGGGTTCCGTCAGCGGATAACGCGGCAGGTATAGGCGGGACATATCAATCCCTTGAATCGTATGTAGAAAGTTACTCGCTCGCCATCTCGCAGCCGGAGGCAGGGAAGCTTTTTGCCGTGCAGCCTGCGGAGAGCTATTATCTCACTGCACAGCCGGGTGAGACATATACACTTTCAGCCTATGTCGAGACATGGGAAATGGCTGAGCCAAACGCCCGGATTGCGCTGAATGTCGGGGGAAGTATTGTGGCGGTCAGCGACTATCTTGTCTCCGACTTGGATTGGAAGCGGCTGGAAGTCACCTACACGCATCCGGACAATGCGGAGCCCGCGGTCATGTATCCGGTGCTGGAAAACCGCGGCAAGGGCTATGCCTATTTCGATGCGGTGCAGTGCGAGCAGAGCGCCAATGCCAGCCGTTATAACCTGATTGAAAACGGTGATTTTACGTGGAGCGATCCGGAGGCCGGCAGCATGTTCGGCTGGCATGCGGGCGTCGGGACCGGCGCACGCGGCGAGAGCTCCGCCAGCGCCGCACCGCAGATGGACACGCACGTCTATGCGGTTGCGGGCGACCCGAGAGAGGAAAAGAGCAGATACCAGAACTTCCACATCACGGGCAGCAAGGGCGACGTCTACACCGTGGCCGGTTGGGCGAAGGGCGATTCGGTGCCGCTGAAGGATGGAACGCGCAAGTTCGGCATCACCGCGCGCTTTACCTATACGGACGGGACGACCGATGACCAGACGGTTTCGTTCAACCCGGACGCGGAGCAGTGGCAGTATGCCGCGCAGCGGGTCGTGGCGAAGCAGGACTATAGCCTGCTGCAGATTTATCTGGTCTATGACAACAACGAGAACACGGCGTATTTCGACGGGATCCAGCTGTTCCGGGAGGAGTTCGGCCACAGCTATGTCTATGACAGCGACGGCAACATCACCAGCGTCACGGATCTGCAGAAGAAAACCACCACCTACGAGTATAAAAACAACAATCTGACAAAAATGGTCTTGCCGAGCGGGGCCAGTCAGACGTATACTTATGATAGTTACCACAACGTGCTCACGGCGACCAGCCCGGAGGGCGTCAGCTCGTCCTTCACCTACGATACCTACGGCAACAACACGCAGGTGAGCGTCGGCGGGACGAAGAAGGTGACGGCCAGCGCGGCCTACAGCGCGGACGGCAACCAGCTCGCAAGCGTCACGGATGCGCTCGGGCAGACGACGTCCTACGGCTACGACCTGCAGACGGGAATGCTGCAGTGGGTGCAGGCCCCCGGCGAGACGGAGAGCACCCGCACGAACTACAGCTACGACGGGAAGCTCCGCGCCACCGGCGTCAGCAAGGGCGCGTCCGCCGTGGGATACAGCTACGCAAGCGACCTGCTCTCGGCGATTTCCACGGCCTCGGGCACGGATTATAGCTTTGCCTACGGCGCGTTCGATCTGGTGCAGAGCATTCAGGCGGGCTCGCGGACGCTCATCAGCCACAGCTACAGCGCGGACGGCAATCATCAGCTCACGCGGTCCGACTACGGCAACGGCGATTCGGTGTCCTATGGCTATGACAGCCTTGGCCGCACCACGTCCGTCCGCTATGAGGACGGCGCGCAGGTCGACTACACCTACGACAACAACGGCAACCTCGGCCTGCTGACAGACAGCGCGAGCGGACGCAGAACACAGTATTTCTACGATTTTCAGGATCGGCTGATGCGCTGGGAGCAGAGCGGCAGCGGATATGAAAACAGCGTCACGTGGGGCTATGACGACAACAACAATCTCTCCACGCAGAAGCAGACGCTCAACGGCACGACCTACACCACGAGCTATACCTACGACAAGGATAACCGCCTGACGAAAACGGCGGAGGGAACCGTCTCCGCGGGCTATACCTACGACGCGCTGGGGCGGATGACGGCGCTGGACGCGCAGAATAGCGGAAAGTCCGTGGTCAAGACCACGATCGGCTACAACGATCCGTCGTCCACAACGGCCACGGGGCAGGTCACGACGTGGAAATCCGGCGCGACGACGTATACCTACGCCTACGACGCGCGCGGGAACATCACGTCCGTCTCTGATGGCCAGAACATAACGACCTACGCCTACGACAGCTTCGACCAGCTCGTGCGAGAGAACAATCAGGCGGCGGGAAAGACGTGGACGTATGCCTACGATGACGGCGGCAACATCCAGAGCAAGACGGAGTATGCCTATACGACTGGAAATCTCGGCGCGGCGGAGCGCATCGTTGCCTATGGATACGGTGACGCAAGCTGGAGCGACCTGCTCACGAGCATCGACGGCCAGAGCCTGACAACGGATGCGCTCGGCAATCTTCTCAGCGACGGCACGTGGACCTACACATGGCAGCACGGCCGCCAGCTTGCGGGGATGAGCAAGTCCGGCCAGACAATCGCCTACGGCTACGATTCCGACGGCAAGCGCATCACGAAAACCGTTAACGGCACGGCATATAATTACCATTATCTGGGCGACCAGCTGGTGGAGCTGACGTGGGGTGGCAACAAGCTGCACTTTACCTACGACTCGACCGGCCCGCTGTCCGTGAACTACAACGGCACGGAGTACTTCTACGTCAAGAACGCGCAGGGCGACGTGACCGGCCTCGTCAATGCCAGCGGCACGCGCGTTGTGACCTACACCTACGACGCATGGGGCAATCTGCTGACCACCACCGGCTCGCTGGCCACCACCCTCGGCGAACAGAACCCCCTGCGCTACCGCGGGTATGTCTACGACACAGAGACGGGAGTTTCCCAAACAAAAGGATATTAAGAAATAACCTGTGTTTACCTGCTTGCAAATTATTGTATTTGGATAAACGAGAAAAAAACTTTTTATTGACAGATATAATATCAGATATTATAATTGTCCGTAATTGAATAACTATCTTCAGGGCAGGGTGTAATTCCCTACCGGTGGTATAGCCCACGAGCCGAAAGGCATGATTTGGTGAAATTCCAAAGCCGACAGTATAGTCTGGATGAAAGAAGATGAAAGTAAGTTTATGCTTTTTTTGCGTGCTCTGGAATGATTTTATATTGTTTCAGAGCATTTTCTTTAATCGCATAAATCCTCTTTTGCATGTCTTGGATAGATTTTATTCAAGGCATGTATTTTTTTGGAGGTGTAAAAATGAGCGATACAGAATACATGAAATTAGCAATAAAACTGGCAAAAAAAGGTGCTGGCTATGTCAATCCTAATCCTATGGTTGGGGCAGTAATTGTAAAAGATAATCGAATTATAGGACAGGGATACCATGAAATCTTTGGTGGATTGCATGCAGAGAGAAATGCATTAAAAAATTGTAGGGAGTCACCTGTAGGAGCAACACTTTATGTAACACTTGAACCATGCTGTCACTATGGTAAGACACCACCTTGCACAGAAGCAATTATTAAAAGTGGCATTACAAGAGTAGTCGTCGGAACTTTAGACTGTAATCCTATTGTGTCTGGAAAAGGTGTAAAGGTACTTGAGGAAAACAACATTCAAGTTGTGATAGGAATTTTAGAAATGGAGTGTCAACAGTTAATCAAAGTTTTTAGAAAATATGTTACAAGGCATATTCCTTATGTTTTTATGAAATATGCAATGACAATGGACGGGAAAATAGCAACTTATACAAATCAATCAAAATGGATAAGTGGCGAAAAAGCGAGAAAACAAGTACATCAATTCAGGCATAAGGTTACTGCGATCATGGTAGGAGTGAATACCGTTATTCAAGATGACCCTTTACTGACATGCCGATTAGAAAACGGGGAAAATCCTATTCGTATCGTATGTGATACAGATTTAAGAACACCCATTACATCAAAAATTATCAAAACAGCGAATGACATTAAAACATATATCGCTACTTCTTCTATTGATGAAAGTAAGATTGCTCTTTACAGAAAATGTGGTTGTGAAATTATTTATACGAAGAAAAAAGGTAATCATATTGACTTAATGAATTTAATGCAATGTTTAGGAAATATGCAGATAGACAGTCTACTTTTAGAGGGTGGAAGTGCAATGAATTGGAGTGCTCTTGAGCAACAGATTGTTGATGAGGTGCAAATTTATATAGCACCTAAAATATTTGGTGGGAGTGCAAAAAGCCCTGTAAGTGGTCAAGGTGTTGCTTTTCCTAATGACGCCATTATGCTTAAACCATATGCTTTTTCTCAAGTGGGAAATGATTATTTCATAGAAAGCGAAGTGATTTATCCATGTTTACAGGAATAATAGAAGAAATCGGTAAAGTAGAAAGAATACAGAAAGATACTTGTAACTGTAAACTATCCATTAAAGCTTCAAAAATATTAGAGGATATACATTTAGGCGACAGCATAGCAGTCAATGGTATCTGCCTTACAGTTACTTGTTTCACTCGACAATCTTTTACAGTTGATGTGATGAATGAAACATGGAACAGAACGGCTCTTAGCCTGTTAAGACATGGAAGCCTTGTGAATTTAGAAAGAGCTATGCCTATGAATGGCAGGTTGGGCGGTCACATTGTTACGGGGCATATTGATGGGACAGGCAGAATATCGTCTGTGCGTAGAGACAAAAATGCGGTGTGGTATCAAATCAATACGCAAAGAGAAATCTTAAATCTAATTGTTGAAAAAGGTTCGATTGCTATTGACGGTATTAGTCTTACTGTCGCAAAAGTATCGAAAGCAGATTTTTCGGTATCCGTTATCCCTCATACTTTGGAGCAAACAATTCTCAAGAATAAACAAGTCGGGGATATGGTAAACCTTGAAAATGATATATTAGGGAAATATGTGCAGAAACTCATAGACAACAGCAATGAAACAGAGTTGTCGAAAGAGTTGTTATGCCGATACGGATTTTAGCAGAAAGGATAAAGGAATTATGAAATATCAAAAAATAAAAGAGGCATTGCAGGCGTTACAAGAGGGAAAACTTGTTTTGGTTATGGACGATAAAGAGAGAGAAAATGAGGGGGATTTAATTTGTTCGGCACAATTTGCGACAACAGAAAATGTTAATTTTATGGCGACTTATGCAAAAGGCTTAATCTGTATGCCTATGAGTGAAAGTCTGGCTAACAGGCTCATGCTTTCCCCTATGGTTGAAGATAATACAGATAACCATGAAACTGCCTTTACAGTTTCTATTGATTATAAGGATACTACAACAGGTATTTCTGCCGAAGAAAGAGGATTAACGGCTCGTATGTGTGTGACTGAGAATGTAAATCCCTTTGACTTTCGTAGACCGGGGCACATGTTTCCTCTGATTGCAAAGAACGGAGGTGCTTTGGAAAGAAATGGACATACAGAAGCAACGGTTGACCTATTGAGGTTGGCTGGCTTAAAAGAATGTGGCTTATGTTGCGAAATTATGAATGAAAACGGGAAAATGATGAGAACACCTGATTTAATTCAGTTTTCTCAAACACACCATATACCTACCCTCACAATTAAAGAATTACAGGAATACAGAAAAGTATATGATTTGCTTGTAGAATGTGTTTCGGTTGTAGAAATGCCTACAAAATATGGGAATTTCAAAGCACATTGTTATATCAATAAATTGAATGGAGAACATCATGTTGCATTGGTTATGGGAGATTTGAATAATGGAAACGATGTGCTATGTCGTGTCCACTCAGAGTGCTTAACAGGAGATGCCTTTGGCTCTTTACGCTGTGATTGTGGACAGCAGTTAGATAAAGCAATGAAAATGATTGCAGAAAATGGTTCTGGTGTATTGCTTTATATGCGACAAGAGGGACGAGGTATCGGGCTTGTCAATAAACTAAAAGCCTATCATTTACAGGATAACGGTATGGATACACTTGACGCCAACCTTGCATTAGGATTTCAAGGCGATTTAAGAGAATATTATATCGGTGCACAGATTTTAAGAGATTTGGGAATAAAATCATTGCATTTACTTACAAATAATCCTGATAAAGTTTATCAGTTAGAAGATTATGGAATGAAAATTTCAAGCAGAGTACCGATTGAAATAGAAGCAAATCCTTATGATAGTTTTTATCTAAAGACAAAGAAAGACCGAATGGGACACATTTTGAATATGGAGGAAAAATAAATGAACACTTTTGAAGGAAATTTAGTAGCAGAAAATATAAAAATCGGTATTGTTGTAGCAAGATTTAATGAGTTTATAACTTCTAAGCTATTAGCAGGTGCATTAGATAATTTGAAAAGAGAAAATGTTGGTGAAAAGGACATAGAGGTAGCTTGGGTTCCGGGAGCATTTGAAATACCTTTGATAGCGTCTAAAATGGCAAAAAGTAAAAAATATGATGCGATTATTTGTTTGGGAGCAGTTATTCGAGGTAGTACAAGCCATTATGATTATGTGTGTAGTGAGGTATCAAAAGGAATTGCTCAAATCAGTTTAAATACCGAAACACCAGTTATGTTTGGTGTTCTTACGACAGATACGATTGAACAGGCGATAGAACGAGCTGGTAGCAAAGCAGGAAATAAAGGCTCTGAATGTGCACAGGGAGCTATTGAAATGGTAAATCTAATTCGTGCATTAGAGGTATAATATGATTGGGGATTAAAAGGTAAAGCGAAAAAGCATAATAGGCGGAGTGATCCAGACACGGCGGTGGGAAAATCTCTTAGATTTTTCCACCGTTTTTAGTGGCTGGTTCACTCCGGCAGTTGAGCGAGCTTGCGAGCGAACAGTAAGCCCCCGTTATCTAACAAGGGGGGCACAAAAAACAAGAAACAATATACACTACTAAGCGGAAAACGCTGTATTTACAAGGTAAAATCGCTTTTAATAGGGTGTTAACTAAAAAGCACTCATTTAATACATAAAAATTGAATAAGACATAGGAAAGACAGTTGATTTCAAACGAGAAATTGATTGTCTTTTCTTTTGCGGAAATTTAAGTATAGGCAATTATCAAATATGGTAGTTGCCTTTTTTGATTGGAGGAATTGAAGAATGAATGATAAAAACTTTATAGAAGAATTAAGACAAAAGCGTGAAGAATATGGAGTAACACAAAGAAAACTTGCTGTTGCCTGTGGTATCAGTCGTACATATTTTAACCAGATAGAGAATGGGACTGTTGTTCCCTCTGCTGAACTAAAACAAACGATAGAAAAACAGATTGAGCGTTTCAATCCGCAAGAACCACTATTTCTGTTGATTGATTACTTCCGTGTCCGCTTTCCTACGACAGACGCATTAAAGATTATTCGTGAAGTATTACAACTAAAAGCCGATTATATGCTTTATGAAGATTTTGGAAAATACGGATATGAAAGCAAATATGTTTTAGGCGACATCAACATCATGTGTTCCATGCAAGAGCATTTAGGTGTTTTATTAGAACTAAAAGGCAGAGGGTGTCGGCAAATGGAAAGTTATCTATTGGCACAGGAACGCTCATGGTATGACTTTATGCTGGATTGTTTAACGGCAGGTGGTAAGATGAAACGACTTGACTTGGCAATCAATGATAAAGCAGGAATATTAGATATTCCAAAGTTAAAGGAAAAATACAAGGCTGGCGAATGTATCTCCTACTTTCGTATGCAGAAAGATTACAGCGGTACGGAAAAATGTGGTAGCGATTTACCAAAGAATACAGGAGAAACCTTATATCTCGGTTCAACCAGTAGTGAGTTATATATGTGTGCCTATCAGAAAAATTACGAGCAGTATGTCAAAAATGGCATAGAAGTTGAAGATACAGAAATCAAGAACCGTTTTGAAATACGCATGAAGAATGAACGAGCCTATTATGCGGTTGTAGATTTACTGACCTATCGGGACGCTGAACGCACCGCTTTTTCTATCATCAATCATTATGTCCGCTTTGTTGATAGAGAAGATGATAAACCGAAAAGTCAATGGAAAACAAATGATGATTGGGCATGGTTTATAGGGGAAAATAGAGAGCCGATACGATTAACGACTAAACCAGAACCTTATACTTTACAAAAGGCATTACATTGGTTACAAAGACAGGTTGCACCAACCATAAAAATGGTACAAGCATTAGACAGAGAAAATCATACAACGATACTGAAAGATATGATTGAGCAGGCAGAACTCAAAGATAAGCATAAACACTTATTACAATTAGAAAAATCAACCATAGAAGAACGCATAGATACCGCTGTCCCACAAGAGAATGACGGTATTTTTTAATTTCTTCAAAATATCTGCAACAAAACATCAACTTGTGTACAGATATGGTACGAGAAAAGGAAATCTAACTTTTTTTGAAAATAGGTCATCAAATCAAGGTTTCCATTCCCTATATGGAGTGAAAGAAGAAAAGTTTTGAAAAAATGTCGGAAATTCAAGATGAGTGGACAGTGTTATGTGAAAGAAGACAAAGTATCTTCAATTTGTATTCAAACAGGTATTAGCAGTTGAGTGTTGATGTGAAAAGAAGAAAATATTTTCATTCTCAACTTAACATTTGGTAGTTGTCGTTCCCTATATGGAGCAAACAAAATCTTTCATTTCATAGTTGGCAGTAACGGTATTGCATAGGTAGTTAGGGTGTGAAAAGAAATCTTTTCATCATCAACTTAGCAGAATGACAATTTCTTTCCCTATATGGTACAAGAAAAGAAAAAAGTTTTGAATATTGGTTACGCTTTTACTCTTTTCCAACGCGATATATAGGAAAGATGATTTTCTTCTTTCAATCGCTCTTTGACAACTGAATAAAGCAATTCAATACCTTTGACAGACAGCGAGCCGTTGA
>OLVO01000192.1_pt1 | contig 69937 bp, 81 predicted proteins | sample 1672571 | NCBI WGS metagenome assembly OLVO01 (sample SAMEA3136700, study PRJEB25190) | human gut metagenome | biome: human gut; feature: human-associated habitat; material: faeces | place: Austria | collected 2013
ATCAAAGAAAAAGCAAACACATCTTTTTTGTGTCTACTTTTATCTTACAACTCCAAACTCCACAGAACTTCAATCTTTTTTATTTATTTCATTCTTGAACTATTTTTTGCTTCTTCTCTTTCTTTTATACGTGATATAATTTCTTTTGCTATTTCTGAGGGCTGCCTACCATTTTCGTATACTGTCATAGTTGCTAGTTCTTTATTACATGGACTCTCAAAAAACTTTTGATTATTTCTTGTGTCACCTGTCGACCTTTGTTTCATAATTTCAAGTGCTTCTTGTTCATTTTGACTTGGAAGTAACAGAATAATATTTTGAAAAGACTGTAACATTTCTTTTACATCTTCAAATATTAATATATTATCATATACAGAATGTCCTGCTCCAAAATCTACAATACCATATTCATTATGTTCTTTCACACTTTTTAATACTTCTGAAATCATATGACAATTAAATTCATCTTCACTTTTAAATCTTTGTTTCAGTCCTGATGCGTTTGCTTTATTAGCGATTCTATCTAAACACAATCTAGGCATATTGGTTATTTTACGGAGTTCTTCTGCAACGGTTGATTTTCCAGCACCAGATGGTCCGATTAAAATAATACTCTTTTTATATAATCTTTGATTCATTTTTAACTCCTTATTATTATCTTTATTCAATTCTTTATTTATAACCTTATGTGAATGGCATCATAGTAGATTATCTAATATTACATATTTACATTTATTTTAATTTAGAAGTATTTTGAATATAAGTCTCAGTATAACCACACTTTGGACAAACTGCACATTTAAGTTTACCCAAATTATCTTTAAAAATCCCCTGTTGAGTAACCTTAATTCCGTATGCTCCACCTTCAACTTTAACATCTAAATTTTCTATCATTTCTGTATCACATCGTAAACATTTTCTCATAATTATTCTCCTATATAATTTGTACTTTATCTTTTTACCTTGTATTTTAATTGAATATAAGAATTATCTAGTTGATTGCATTCAATAAGCTCTAAAGCTTTTAAGTTGTCTAGTTCTTTTGAACAACCGATTGCTTCTCCATCAATTAAAGTAGATACATCTTTACCTCCTACCAATAACGGTGCAATCACTATATTTACATAGTCGATTAGGTTGTTTCGTAAGAATAGGCCATTAAGGCTTCCTCCTGATTGAATTGTTACTCTTTCAGCATTATATTTACTAAATAAGTCTTCTAATAATCTTGTTAAATCTAATTCTTCATAATATAAAATATCTAAATTATCATATTTATCTGCAAGAGAATATGCTACATGTTTCTTATTTGTTGTAACTAATATTAACCTTTCAACCCAGTTGCATATATAATCTATGCCATTCTCATTCAAATGTGGTTTATTATCAATAATAATAAATTTCACTTCTACTTTATTATGATATTCTTTCCTATCATTAACGCCAATTTTAGCCATTACCCTACCAGTATTTAATGAAAAGTAATCAGTGGTAGATTCTATTTCATAATATTGATGTAACCCTTCTTTAACTCCATCTATTTGACACCAGTCTTTATCAGCATCTAATTCATCTGTATTTCCACTACTAATCTTGCCATCAAGAGATTCTAGCATAAATAAAGTCGTTATTGCTCTATTTTTCATATTAAATCATCCTCCCCAAAATTATTACTTTAGTCATATATCACAATTCAATATTAGTATCTATACTTATTTTTAATTCTTCAAATTGTTCTGCTATAACATCAATATTTAGTTTGAATTTTCTCTGTTCTATTTTTGTAATATTACATTTATGCTTATCTGTTATCAGTGATATCCACCCATTTTTATCTTCATATGTTATATCCGTTATGTATGATTCTATATTTATTTGTTCATTTAATTTTAAATTATTAAACATTTCCTTCGAAAATGTTAATTCTAACCCAATTAGAATTTCATTTTCTATATTGAAACTAATGAAAGGAGCAGTTCCTTTTCTTTTTTCTCCTTGGAAGTAAACATCAAAAGTTCCCCAGGTTATTTCAGTGATATAATTGCCGTATTCTTGTTTGTTTAGTTTAATCATATGTAGTTATCTCCTTCTATTTATTTTCAACAAATAGCAATTCACTCTATTCATTGCTATTGTAATAGATAATTTCTTTATTTAGACTCTTAGCAAATTCAATTTCTTTTTGTGTTTGTGAGCCAATATAGTTATCTATATTGACTACTAGAATAGCGTCCGAAATTCGTATTCTTTCTTTATGCAGACTTCCTAACAATTCTATTTCTTCTTTTTTATATTCATCTAATTTCTTTGAGGGATATACAATACTTAGCATACAATTTCCTTGTAATGCCATTTCTTCTGTTATTTTCATAATTTCTTCTTTATATTTTAAACTTCCGCAAACAGTTATTATCTTCATTTTATCTTCTTCTTTCCTTCTATTGTTTCTTTTTTAAAATATAGGTTAGTAATACTCCAACCGTACGTTCCTCATGAATTTTATTTTCTATACACATTTTTATAATTTCGTCATAACTTTTCCAGATATATCCTTCTATTATTTCCTCTTCTTCTAGCTTTTGTCCAGTACTGTCTATTTCGTAGTCTGTTATTTCATAGTAATATAAATCCCATTCTACTCCCGCACCAGCATTGGATATTTTTAGAAGTTTTTGATTTTTTATTAATAATCCCACTTCTTCTTCTACTTCTTTTGGTACTGTTTTTTCTACATGTTCTAAAACATTACCTTCTTTTATTGCTTGTTTATAACTTTCTAAGTCCTCGAATACTTTTCCTCCAGGTAGGCGATAATCCCAACCTTCTAATTCATATCTATATTCCTTTGATAATAATATTTTTTCTTCTTGTTTGTCTATAATTAAGGCTCTAATTCCTGGAGGACGTCTTACAAAATTTCTTTTTATTACTTTTTTATTATTATCTATGTTATATTCTTTCTCGCTTTGTACGAATTCAAAGAATCCATTATTAAATAAACTTTTTTCCATACTAATCTCCTATATTTTATAATTATTCATCAATAATTTCTTCGAATCTATATTTTTGTGTTGCATTTGGATATTTTTCATGATCTACTTCTGATAAAAACATGTCTAGAGGTCTAGCATAGATACCATCTTTATGATTTGTTTTTCCGTTGTTATTCATACAACGATAAACAACTAAATCTTCACCAGTCTCGCTATGTTTTGCGACTGTAATTACAAATGATCTTGCCCCTTTAAAATGTCTCCACATAGTAAATGGTTTTACTTCTCTTTTTTGCATATTCTCTTCTCCTTTTCTTTTATTATACAATAAAAGAATCAACCTTTCTATAGGTTGATTCTTAATTTACACTAATCCAAAAACCATCATGAGTTGTTTTTTCGCTCTTTTGAGCAATTTTATATAACTTATCAAATACGGAGTCTTCTGGAGTTATATCGTATGAGGTAAGTAAATCTGTACGGGCATTTGAAAAATTAAATTCATCAAAAATAATTGGTAAATATTTAGTGGTCATTGTTTTTTCTATCTCTTTGTTAAAAAGTAATTGAATTGGACACCCTGTCGATAGAGCTGATTTTAAATTATCTATATTTACATTTTGTATATATTGTTGATTTTCATATGATAAGCTTAAAAGATTAATATCTTTCCAATATAAATAGATTAATTTTTCCATTATCTTGCTTTCCCTCTACTTTCTGATGATTTATAAATTCCTTTTGCTTTATCTATTTCTTCCCTTTTTTCTTTCATTAGTTCAAGGTTATAACTAACAACCTCATGGAACCAAAGACCACATTCTTCTGGAATATTAGTCCCTATTCTTGCTTCTACTTCCGATATTGCTTTATAGGTATCAATCTGTGACAATTTATCCAATACAGGTTCAAAACGGAATGGGTTATCTTCATAAGCTTTCATCAATCTACTTACACCGATGAAATCTCTATCTAAATCTCTATCATATCTTAGGGTATGTGACACATCAAAATCAGCAGGGATTAAATCTACTTCTAGGATTTTTTGAATTTGTGGCAATCTTTTTTGCATATCTAAATAGTGAAGTTTTTTACCAATATTCTTTTTAGATATTGCGAACCTGCATAAACTTCCACCATCAAATTGCGGTGCAAATTCTTTTTTTATCGTACCATTTTTATCTATTTTAGTAACAATACCCCAGTTATTCCAATGGCGATCTGTTTGCAAGGCAATACAGTCCAAACCATATAGTAAATCTAAATTTTTCATAATGGAAGCAACTTGTTTTTCTGAGCATTCTAGTGATAGGGCTTTTTCTATTGTTTGTAAATTATTATATAAACCGTTTTCTATAGTATTTATTGGTTCCAACCCTTCATTTACTCTAGCTATATTTATGTAATGTTTTAGGATAAGGCTGCCAGAGGTAAAGGCACCACCTTTTCTAAAATCATAGCTTAATACACCAGGTTCATCATTAATAATTGCCATATCATAATGTGCTGTTGGTAAGCCTATCTGTTTTGCTAATTCTTCAGCTAGTAGTTCGGCATAGTCTTCATAGGTATCGATATCTAAATTTGACTTTTTAAATAACACATCTATATCATCAAATTTATACCAAAATTTTTCTCTATTTCCATTGAACTCATCTCGTGTTTCAACAGATGCTGGTATATAGCCTAACATTATTCTTCCGTTTTCATCTCTTTTTATATAGTTCAATTCTTTTGACTGCATATAATTGCCCCCTTTTTTTGTCGCTATTTTAACATAAAATTATTTTTTTAGCAAATATTTCTTCATAAAAATTTACTTCTTTTTATTTTTTCTTTTCTTATATCTTCGTTTGTAAGTTCCATAAGATAGTCCCCATAATAGTTTTTCTACCTCTTTTTTAGGAAATGTTCCTTCCGTTGAAAGAATTATATAGTCTGTTGGATCGTCTTCATCATCGACGAAATAGCTTGTTTTCTTAAATCCATTTTTCTTATAGAAATGATATCTTTTTTCTCTTTGTTCATAATTACTTGCGTCTTTATCTAATGGTTCAATATCTAGTACAATCTCTTTATCCTTATTTTCTTTCATAATTTGCTTTAAAATCTTGGTACCATATCCTTGAGATTGTACTTTATCATTTACAACTATATACATTAAATAGGCTACCTTTTTTGATTTAATTAAATATACACAACCTACAAATTTTTCTTCATCGTAAAATGCTAAAAAATCTACCTTTTTAATTCTTGATATTAACATTAAAAGCCACATCGAATATAATTCATTTTTAGGAAAGGAACGTTTCATTAATTCTTTTATTTCTTGGTATTCTGGCAAGTTTCTTCTTACCTTTTGTTCTGTTAACATTTTCTCCTTCACTTTCTTTTATTTTTGTATTTTCTATGTAATGTTTTAGATATAGGATTTACTTCTCTTGCTTTTTCTGTAAAAAAGTTAGAGAAAACCGTTCACGTTATCCACTCTCCTTAAATTGTTATTTATTATATTATATCATAAACCTTGCCTTTTACCTAATTCTCTATTAAATTAAGCGAGAAATGTAAGTTTTAGTACTTTTACTTCTTATCATAATTTGCAATACATATAAATAATAAAATAATACCTACTACCTCAAGAATGATTGATATTACTAAAAGGAGCGCTGTTACAATACTAGGAATACCACTCATTGCTTCAGCAAAATATACTCTGGCCAAAGATAATACTTCTCCTATAATAATTAAAATTGTTGCAGTTATTAACTTTTTTGTCATACTTCCTCCTATTCTCCTTCTGTACAGTTTAGAGCAATAGCTGCTTGTTGAACCGTTGCAGATGAGGTAGTAAATTCCATTATATTCTGATCTAATTTATACTTTTTTAGATGTTCTTTTGCTTTTTCTATTGACATTTTATCACTCCTTGATTATTTACAGAAACTATCTTTATACTTCATATCTGCACTTCCTACATAAATATCTTTATTTCCTTCTATTGTGTTACATAAAATTATAGAGATGTTTTCTTCTTGATTTGTATATGTTGCTGTTCCACCATCTTTTAACATGTTTTTTAAAGACAATTTATTTTTGATTTTCTTTCTCGTTAACTTTTTTTCTTTTAAGGCTTTTTCTAAAGGCATTTGATAATAATCTTTAGTTTCATAAACAACATCTACACAATCTAAGTACAAATTATATCCATTCATTTCTATCTTTTCTAATGTATTACAGTTATTTTTTTCTTCTACATAAAAGTTTTGTTTAATAATTGTCTTTACTGTAGTCATATCTATTACTAATAGAATGTTAATTAATACTATAAATATTATGGTTATCGTCCACATCATATATTTTATTGGTTTTAATAATCGAAAATCTTGGAAAAATACTTTTTTTAGTTTTTCTACTATATTTAATTTATTAATCAATAAAACAAACCCTAAGGCTCCACCTACATTTAAAATAAAGTCATCAATATCTAAACTGCCAGTCATGGTTATTAATTGTAGCACCTCAACTACTAGCACCGTGGTTCCTATATATTTGAACTGGTATTTTAATTTTTGATATTTTTTGCTTTTCATTAATAATAGAAATGACAAAGGGATAAAGGCTACCATATTTCCTATTATATTTACGATTTTAATACTTATGTTTGCCGGTGCAACTATGTAGTTTATAATTGTTTTTAATGGTATTACGTTAATAAACTGAGCATAGTTTTCTAATAAGTCCTTATTTAGAAAACTAATTCCTGATCTATTAATAATCAGAGTTAAAGATAATAGAAGAATAAAATATAATACTATATACTTATTGATGTTTTTTAGATAAAATTCTTTTTTATTTATTATTAACCCAGTAACAAAAATAAATATTGCTAATGACACAATAAATATTACAGCTCCAAAATAAGAAAATCCGTATGGGCTCAAAACAATTGAAGTTATAAAGATTAATATTGACAACAATAATAAAGCGTAATGTGTTATGATTATTTTTTTCATTTTATACCTCTTTATATTTCTATCCAGTTTTTATTTTTCGTCTATAATTACTGCTTCTTGAATCTTTTCTGTTCCTTTTTTTACTTTTTTCTTGGTTCTCTTAAAAAAGCTTGTTCCTCTAATTCCAAAATAGATTAATACTCCAAGTCCTAATATTAATAAAACTGGTAATGCAATGGTAAAAAAGAACCAAAGACACGCTAAAGTAATTATCATTCCTAGTATAATAAATAATATATCTTTTATTTTATTCATATCATCCCTCTTATGTTTATTATACAGGATTTTTTTACATATGAAAACTAGATATTTCTATCTAGTTTTTTTGTTTTAAGGATTTGTGTTATTATGTAGGTTGCTATGATATGCAAGAATATGATAATTGCTCATAATCTAAGAATTGGCAGTGTGTTAATAAAAACAATTTATGTATATTATTTCTATCTTTTAAAACTACAGTTCCATATTCTTTGTTACTTATTCGTAATCTTTTCTATTTTAATTTCACCAGATAAATTCTCTATTTTATTCTTTCCTTCTATGGCATTACCTAGCATATAAAGACCACTAGCAGAACTAAAAGAGTCATAAAACATTACTACATCTCCCCATGGTGCATAGTAAGCAAGTACTCCTCTCCCTCCTTCATCAGCATTTGGTGTACTCGCTGTATTTAGTTCTGCTGGTGGATAGAAAATCTTTTCATTTGTACTGAAAGTTTCTACTTCCAACGTTAATGGAAGCTGATTATATAAATCTAGTGCTGCTTGACTACTGTTTAATTCATAAATAACATCATTTGTTCCATCACTAACTAATATTTGCATATTTTCAATTTCTTCCTCCTTAAAAACATTATCGTTTGTCAATTCTTCTTTTGATGTATTTTCTGTTTTCTTTGTAGTATTCTCTTCACTTGTATTTTTGGTTATAAAAAATATAATTAGTCCCACTATTACTATTACAATAACACTTATTAGTGGTATCCATTTTTTCATATAATCTCCTTTCATTTATTTCAATAATTTTTTATGCCTATATATTCAAGTTCATAAATAGAATGAACTTTATAGTCTATCCCTACTTCTTCCATTATTTTGATTTACTCTCTATACTAATTCTGTGTTTAAATAATAGTAATAATGTAGGAGTTCTTTTTTGTATTCTACTATTTTTCCCTCTGGTAATACTAACATTCTAGTTACTCCAACTTGTTCTACAAATGATGGGTTGTGGCTAACCATAATTAAAGTTCCTGTATAGTTTTTAAAGTTTTCTCCAATGATTTTTTGTGTTTCTGGATCAAAGTGGTTCGTTGGTTCATCTAAAATAATAATATTTGTTCTTTGAATTAGTATTTTACATAAAGCCACTCTTGCTTTTTCTCCAGGGGATAGAACTTTTACTTTTTTAAAGACATCATCATTAGAGAATAAAAAGTTACCTAGAAATGTTCTTAATTCTTGATCATTATAGTTTGGATTATCAATATTTTCTAGTATTGTTTTTTCTTCGTCTAATATTTCTAATTCTTGGGCATAATATGCAATACTTGCGTGATATCCATATTCAATTTCACCTTGAACTGGATTTAGTTGTTTCATAATCAATTTTAATAGTGTTGATTTTCCCACACCGTTTTCTCCAACAATTAGAAATTTTTCTCCTCTTGCCATTTGGAAAGAAAGATTACGATATAGGTCTTTTTTATTTGGATAATGGAAAGTTAGATGATTTACTTCTAGAGGAATTTTTCCACTACGTTCTAATGGGTCTACATTCATAGTGACTGTTTTATATGTTTGTTCTCTTGTTTCTAATTCATCTAATTTTTTCTCTAATAGTTTTTTTCTTGACTGTCCCATTCTCTTTAGTTTGTGATTGGTTGCGGATGCTTGTTCTGCTTTTTTTACAACTTCTTGTAGATGTTTTATTTCACGTTCTTGTTCTTTAATCCTCAACTCTTTTTGCATCATTTCATCTGCATATAATCTTTTAAATTCTGTATAGTTTCCTTTATAGATTTTTATTTTATGAGTAACTTTGTTAATAAACATCGTTTTTGTAGTTACTTCATTTAAAAAATCAATATCATGGCTTATTACTAAAACCATACCATGATAGTTTTTTAAGTAGTCTGTAACAAAGACTTTGGTCTTCCTATCCAAGTGATTTGTTGGTTCATCCAGTAGTAGGATATCAGAAGAAGAAAAAAGGAGTCTTGCGAAAGCCACTTTGGATTTTTGCCCTCCGGATAAGTCGCCTACTTTCATCTCTAATAAATCACTTTCTATTTTCATGTTTTCTATCAAAGATAAAAGTTCATCTTCTGCAGTATATTGATGAAGACTATCTAACTCGTTTTGGATTTTCTCTGCTTGTCTTAGTAATTTAGTTTGTTCTTTGTTTTCCACATTTGGTAGTTTTTCATAGATGCTATTTAATTCTTTTTCTAGTTTTTCAATTGGTCTTGCACTATAAAGATAGTCTAGTACGTTCATTTCTTTATCTTCAAAACTAATCTCTTGTGGAAGATAACCTATTTTTTTATTGTTGATGGTTATCTTCCCACTATCTAGCCGTTCTTCTTTTAGAATAATCTTAAATAAGGTTGTCTTACCAGCACCATTTACTCCGACCACTCCGACTTTATCTTTTTCTTCAATACTAAATTCGGCAGCATCATAAATTACTTCACTACCAAAAGCTAGATACATATTTTGTCCTTTCATGTTGTCACCAACTTTCTTTGCTGCTTTATTTTTTCTTTTTCCTTCACCTGTTTTTGTGTAAACACTTCGCTTGGCAAATTATTTTTAAACTCTACACTACTCTTTGGTATTCCATATAACCTTATTACTGATTTCATATGGTCTTTTACTTCTTCTTGTTCTGTACAAATATATAGAGGATTTTGCAATACAAAATAACAATAAGTTAATAGACTTCCTAAACTTGCAACAGAAGAATGATTGGTGTCTTCCAGAGGAAGATAAATCTCTTTTATTCCATCTAAGATATTTTGATTTTTTAGATGCATAAATGCTAACTCACCACAGTTACTTAATATCAATTTATCTTCTACTTTTACATATTCAAATTCTCTTGGTAGGACACTTATGTCTTTTGCTGTAGTATTTGCAATTTGAAAACCATTTTTTCTTGCTTCTTCTATCGTATTTGGATGATCAAAGTGCATACAATATACTTTATTTCGCATTTTTTCAGGTACTATTTCTTTTAATACATTAAAATCCAAATGAACTTCAGGTATCGATAGAGTTACATCTGTATAAATCTTTGAGAAATCTGAGTTTATTAATTCTTCTATATATTTAGTATCCATAGAATCGCTTGTATATAGTACTTTTCCCTCGGAAGTTTCAAACATTAGAGAATAACATTTTCCCTCTAATTCAGGAGAATGTTTTGTCTTTAAAAATTCCATAGTCTGGAATGTTTTAAATTTGTTTGTGATATCATCTCTTGATAAAAAATTACATTTTTCTTTTGGAATAGAAAAAATATCTAGTAAAGTTTTAATATCTTCTTTTAGTGTATCTTCTTTCCCCTGGGGTACTATGATATTTAATTTTTTATTTAGAGCATTTTCACAGTGCTCTACTAATTGTCCTAGACTTGCAATATGGTCAGAATGAGTATGAGTAAATACTACATAAATCTCTTTGATAGCAGAAAAATCTTCTTGTTCTTTTAATTGTTCAAAAGCAGTTTCCCCACAATCAATTAAAAATAATTGATTATCTTCTATAAAATAAGCACAATTATTATATAAGCTTGTTTGGAATGCTGAACCTATTCCTAGAAATTTTAAATTCATATTATCCCTCTTGTTCTTTGCTTATTATAAACTTTTTTTTCTTTCTTCAAAAATTATTTCATTCTTTGAAAAATAGTGATAATTATTCCTATTACAATAATTGCCGTAGCAAGTATCCCTAACCTTTTCGTTTTATTCATTTGTTACACTTTTTTAGATAATTTTCTCTACTCATATTATATAGATATATTTCTACTGGATTATCTATAAATGTATATTTTATCTTTTTTGTATTGTTCCTATCTTTGATAAATCCTAGTTTCTCCATTAATTTCCAAGAGGCTTCGTTGTCTATTGCTGCTCCTGTTTTTATCTCTTTAATTTCTACTTCATGAAACATATAATCCAAAATAGCAGATGCTGCTTCATAGGTAATCCCTTGTCTTTGATATTTAGGGCTGATAAACCAACCAATTCCTCTAATGGACCTGTCTGTAATTTTTTCATCTTCGTCATGAGCTTCATGTACGCTAATTTGTCCTATACATTCATTATTACTTTTTAAAATAATACTCCATTGGAACTTGTCCTTACTTTTTGCTTCTTGTAATTTTTTATATTGCCAAGGTTTTTCTTTTTCCCAGTCAAAAGATAATTTACATGTTAAATAATACTTATTCACTTCTGGTATACAAAGTATTTCCCAGATTGTTTTTAAATCATCTTCCTCAGTTGCCCGTAAAATCAACCTTTTTGTCTCTATTGTTTTACTGCCTAGAAATTTCATCTAATCACATCTTTTCTTTTATATATTCTATCATTGATTTTAGCTGTTTTGGATTTACAAAGTTTCCACCCTTTTCAAATAAGAGAGACATTTCTTTATCTCTAGGATTTTCCATTGTGATTGCTTTACCTACTAGTTTTAATAGTTTTTGATAAAATTTACTTAATTTTTCATAATTAATTCCGCCACGTAAATAAAATAATTCTTGGGATGTATGATTATAGTCTTTTAATTGCTTTAGATATTCGTTATTCTTAGGATAGGCACCTACTGCACCAAGGCATGCGATTTGATATTTTTTATTTATTTTTTTATATCCTACTAGAGTGGTTGCTCGTACCCAGGATAAATAGATTATTTCCTCTTTTTTATTTATTTTTTCTTTTGCTTCACAAACAGAATAGCATGGTATGCTTAATTCTTTACTTAAATATTCTGCATACTCTTTGGTATGTCCTGTTTTACTTTGATAAATAATTGCCTTTACCATAAATTATCCCTTCTAATTATTTTTATATTTTAAATAGCTATCCTTATAACTTAATAATTTTGATTTTGCTCTTGGTAAATTATAAGAAGCAGCTAACTCTAAATAGTACTTAGACTTATTCCAATCTTTTTCGGTACCTGTTCCTGTATAATAAAAATTTGCTCCTAAATCATAGATTGCTGCAATATGACCTTTTTCTGCAGCATCACTAATTAACTCAAAAGCTCGTCTCTTATCTTCTGTAATATTACCAAAGCCAAAATAATAATAAGCTCCTAAACAAAAGATAGAAAATGCTTGCCTTTCTGGGATGTCTTTTTCTTGGTCAATTAAACTACATAGTAAGGGATAAGCTTCAACAAACAAATCAGAAGCTTTCTCTTTATCTTGTTCTACACCATCTCCAAAGTAGTAGCAAGCACCGAGTCCATATATTGCTCTTGGATCCTTCAATTTGGCTCCTTCACTATACCAAAATACGGCTTGTTCTAAGTCTTGACCAACTCCATTTTCTGCACTGTCATAACTTCTTCCTAAGATATAACAAGCAAGGCCATCTGTTCTAGCTTGCTTTTTTAATTTTTCTACATCAAATACTAACGGTTCTTTCATTCGGCACCTCTATTCTATCTCCATTACTATTTCATATAATTCAGTTGGTAAATAAGCCAATCCCGATTTGTTCTTATCCTCATACCAACAATAATATTCTTGTCCTTCTTGTATCCCAATGGTAACTGTATCATTATAATTAATTTCTATTTGCCTCATAATCGATAGATCTACCATCTCTCTTTCTGGAACAAGTTTTATTTCTTCTATACTCTCTTGAATCTTTTTTTGGTCTTTCTTTGAAGTAACTTTTATTTTATTTGTTATTCCAAGACCGGTGTTATTATATTTTATTATTTCTATTTTTAATGATGACTTTTCTTGGTTAAACGTAAAGATAGCAATGATTCCTATTACTATTAAAATTAATACTACTATCATTACTAGCTTATACTTTTTTTTCATCTTCTTCCCTCCTGTAAAGAAAACAGCCTTTTTCATGAGAATTAATGATTCCTACTGCTTGAAGGTAAGAATAGATAATCGTTGTCCCTACAAATTTCATACCTCGTTTTTGCAAGTCTTTAGAAACTTTATCTGATAATTCTGATGTTGTTTTGTTATATTCATAGATAATTTTATTATTAGTAAAACTCCATAAATATTTAGAAAATGTTTGATATTCTTTTTGTATTTCCATAAATATTTTTGCATTGGTAATCGTCGCGGTTATTTTTCTTCTATTTCTTATAATTCCTTTATTTTGTATTAGCTCTTCCATCTTTTTTTCATCATAGCTCTTTATCTTTTTATAATCAAAAATATCGAAAGCTTCTTTAAATGCTACTCTTTTATTTAAGATACATTCCCAAGAAAGGCCTGCTTGAAACGACTCTAGCAATAGCATTTCAAATAATTTTCTATCATCATAGACTGGTGTTCCCCATTCTTCATCATGGTATTTTACATATAGAGGATTTTTTTCATTTACCCAGGTACATCTTTTCATTAGTCTACCTCTTTATAAAATAGTTCTCCATACCCACCTTCATTTTTTTCTACTTGTTGTAGATATGTATAACCTATTTTCTTATAAAATTCTGGAGTTTGGTCTGTCCATAGATATACTTTTTTATATCCTAACTCTTTTGCTTTTTTTGCTATTTCTTGTAACATCTCGGTACCATATCCTTGATGACGATACTCTTCAAAAATCATTACACTGCAAATCCAAGGATAGATTTCTGGATATTTTTTTAGATTGTTTTTTTGTAAAGTGCAGAAGCCTACTAATGTTTTTTCATTATAACAGGCATAACCTATTGGGAGACCCTCTTCTCTTGTAAATTGATTTTTAAATTTGTCTACTGTTTCATTCAAATCTAGCATAGGATTATACTTTTTCCAATGATTATAATGTTTATTAATAATTACTTCTAGCTCTTCTTTGCTAATATCTTTAAACTTTACTAATTTTACCATATTATTCTCCTTTGAATTTGTTCATAACACTTTCCACTTCTTGTAATTCAAAACGATATTTTTGTTTTACTTTTGGATATTTTTTATGATCCACTTCCTCTAGAAAATCAGTTAATGGTCTTACCCAGCAAGTGCCATCTTCATATAACTTTCTATATACTACCATATCTTCTAACGTTTCACTATTTTTTACTATTTCTTCTACTAAATAATAATTCCCTTTAAAATGTTTATAAATTCCGTGTATTTTTACTTCTCTCATATTTTTCTCCTTATCTTCTATAATATTTATTACAAAAGTCTGGTCTAGATACTGCTGCTTTGGATAGTATTACTGGATTATCATAATATCCTTCACTAAACTCTATGGCCATATCTTTTGTCTCTTCTAATATTTGTTCTTTTGCTTCCTTATAGTTTAGGTTTCTACTTTCTACAAAGGAATCCCATAATGCCAATTCATTCTCATTTAAATCTACTACTGGAGGTAGTATTCCTCTTGAGATTAACATTTCGTTGAATAAGCATTTTGCAGTTCTTTTGTTTCCTGATAGAAATATTTGAGCCATCATAAGATCTCCCATAATTTCTACGCATCCTTCTACAAATTCATAATTTGTTCCTTTGCTATATAGTTCATTATACTTAATTTGTAAGCTATGTAAAAAGTATGGAATTTCTTCTGGATTTATGGAGTATATTGTTTTCATGCTTCCTATATGAACTTTGTTTTGATATGGGCTTGTCACTACGTTTCCAGAACAATTATTTTCTTTTTGAATTCTTTTTAACTCTTCTTCTATACTTAATGGCTTTTCTTCTTGTTCTAAAGATGCTAATACCGATGTAACTAATGGAAGAATCCATGTTTCCTTTGTATAGATATCCTTCCAAAGCAAGTTTTGTACTTCTTCATCTAATACTAAACCATTTTCTAAGGCTTCCCTTACGGTATCTATTGCTGGTCTAAAAAAGAAATTATAGTTTTCATAAACCGCTGCTGGAATATCTATTTGACTTAATATCATTCGTCGTAAATAACTTTCCTCTTTACTTTTTGATGGTGATATAAAAATTTCTTGGATTTTTCCACTCTCAATTTCCCCTTTAAGTTTGTGAGCTAATCTTTTTGTACTCTGGGTGTCTGTTACTATGGGGCTTCCTTCATATTTAGGTGACATTTTTATTATTTGTGGAAAGAATGCTGATGCTATTTCTTCTGTATTATGAGGAAATTTTTGGTTATTATATATTCTGAGTTGTCTTACTCTTCTTCTAATTTCCTCCACTTCGCTACATGTGTAATTTGTGATTAACACATTTTGATAAGTAGCTAATACTCTTTGCAGTTCTTCTTCGGTTGGTGGAGTTTGATAACGTGACGTGTAGGTGTTGTCATCAATTAAATCTCTAATATGTGTTAAAACTTTTCTTATTTCTTTAAAAACCTCGTAATTTTCTACGGTGATTGCACTCATAGGGAGGCTTCTTGCTTGTCTTTTTAGTCTTAGCTTATGCCAAGCAATCAGTGAAGGAAGAGAATAGTAATATGTTCCTTGAAGCATATGTGTATAGTGTCCTCTTTTAATATCTGCTAGGAAATTTTTCATTTCTTTTTTTGTACACTTATAATAGGCTTCTTTCTTTTTGTCCCACTTTTGTAGTTCTTTTTTTATTTGTTCTATTAACTCTTTTTGTGTGTTTTGCATGATATCTCCCATCTATAGTTTTATTATAACAAGATAGCTTATATTAAGCAAATTCATCCAAAATAAAAAAGTAGAAATTCTACTTTTTGTTTTTTTCATATCTTTCTAAAAATTCTTTTCTATATTCTAAAATAGAATCATTTTTTATTGCTTCACGTAATTCTTCTGTTAATCTAATTAAGAATCTAATATTGTGAATAGATAGTAATCTTCCACCCAGTGTCTCTCCTGTTGTAATTAAATGTCTGATGTAAGCTCTAGAATAGTTTTTACATGTGTAGCAGTCGCAATCTTTTTCGATTGAATTTAAATCCTCTTTATATTTAGCATTATTTAAATTGATTTTTCCATCTCTTGTAAAGGCTTGTCCATGCCTAGCAATTCTTGTGGGTAAAACACAGTCAAAGATATCTACTCCGCGAATTACTCCTTCAATGATATCTACTGGTTCTCCTACACCCATTAGGTATCTTACTTTATCTTCTGGTAAATATGGTACTGAATAGTCAATAGCCTTATACATGTCTTCCTTACTTTCTCCATCATTTGCTACTCCACCAATGCTATAACCATCAAAGTCTAATTTTACAGTCTCAATTGCAGAATATTTTCTTAAATCTTCATGTGCTCCTCCTTGAACAATTCCAAATAAAGCTTGGTTTGGATTGTTATGGACTGCTTTTCCTCTTTTTGCCCATCTAATGGTTCTTTCAATACTATTTTTCAAATATTCATAAGAAGCACTAGCTGGAGGGCATTCATCAAAACTCATAGCAATATCGCTATCTAATTTATTTTGAATTTCAATTGATTTTTCCGGAGTTAAGAATAGGTTCTGTCCATCTATATGGCTTTTAAAGTGAACTCCTTCTTCTGTGATATCTTTCTTTTTGTTTTTAGCAAGCGAGAATACTTGGAAACCACCACTATCTGTTAAAATTGGCTGATCCCAGCTCATGAATTTATGAAGTCCTCCACAGTTTTTAATTACATCTGGTCCTGGTCTTAGCCATAAATGATAAGTGTTTGATAAAATGATTCCAGCATGCTCCGCTTTTAGTTCTTCTTTGGATAAAGATTTTACTGTAGCACGTGTCCCAACTGGCATAAACATTGGGGTTTCATAAGTTCCATAATTTGTTTCAATTGTACCAAGTCTTGCTTTGGTATTTTTTTCTGTTTTTAATAAATTATATTTTATTTTCATTTGGTCACTTCCTTACGACTTATTCATTATACCGAAAAAAGAAAAAAAAGACAAGATTTGTCTTTATTGCTTGATTAAACCTTTAGCCCCTTGCTTTTCATTCACTATTTCATTTATGGTAGCTTTATATGTTTCACTTTGCATTGGACAGTTTACTACGTCTCCGACTTGCTTTCCTAATAGTCTTGCGCCTAAAGGACTAATGGATTCAATATATTCTGAATCTAGTTCATAAGAAACCGCTCTTTGAATGATTTCTACTTCTTTTTCTTCTATCTCTGTTCCTTGTTGAATGGTTAATCTTACTTTACTGCCAATACCAATTGCTTCTTCATTTTCTTCTGGATGACATAAAGTTGAAGTGTTTAATAATTTTTCGATGCAAGTTATTCTTGTTTTTAGTGTTTTTATTGTCTTCTTTTTTTCTTCCTCTGAATATACATTTTCTTGGTTTATTTCTAATACTCTGGCGATTTTTTTGGAAGAAGATTTTCTTATTTTTCCTGTATAGATGTAGAACTTACCATCCTCTTTTCTATGATACATTCTATCTATTAAACTACTATCTATAGAAATTTCACACTCTGGGTCAATATCTTTTTCTTTTTTATCTACAATCGTATATGTTTTTGGAGTCGTTGCTCCTATTTTTAAAGTTACTTTTGTTCCTATATGAAACATTAGTTTTTCTTGTTCCTCTTTGGATAATTTTTCTTTTAATAGATTTCTTTCTAATTTCAATAGATCTCTTTGGCTATTTGTTAGTGTTAGAGTTTTTTTTGATTTAGCTAATCGTGATACTCTATTTCTTACCGGAGTTTTTATAATATAATTTACATATTCTTTCGGATTTGTGATAATATCTGTTACCTCACCAGATACTTTAGTTCCATCTTCTAGTACTATTACAAATCTATCTTTTTCTCTCAAATGAAAAATAGCTTTTCCTATATCACTTGTAGTACTAATATGTCCCATACTTAAACCTAACGAATTATCCACTAATGTAAATTCTTCTTTTTCTTCTTCCCCATCAAAATGGATATGAAACTTGGTTCCCAATTCTATTTTATCTGTATCTATTTCTTGTATACGATTAGCTGTTTTTAAATAGTCTTCGTACTCTTTTCGCTGTTGCTCTAAAAAATGGTATTGTGATGCTGTTACTCTATTGTTACCGCTATCAATTGTATAATTTCTATCTCCGCTAACCCCGTGTAGTTCTGAAAAATAATCATTATAACCTTCTAATGATTTTCTTATGTGTTTTAGTTTCTCCGTTAGTATTTGTACCTGTTCTGGTATTAATTTCATAAACTTCCTCCTTGATTTAGAATAGAGTATTGCCAGTTTTTGAGGACATAAAAACTATCAATGTTTAAATACTATTGATAGTTCGCCTTTTTATTAGCTCTCTTTTTATCTGTTTAGATGAGTTGTATACTTATTATACTTATATTTTTTTAAAAAGCAAGAAAATATTATTTAAGTTCAACTGCTTTTAATCCGTAGTTGTTATCTTCATCTTTTTCAAAGGTAAATGTTGTAATAGGGAGATTCGCTTTTACTGATTCATATTCTTCATTTGTTATAGTGTGATAATCTTCATAAGGCCCTAAAACTGGATTTTCTCCATTCATACTATCTTCTGCCGTCTTGTAATAGCTTAGTATTGGTCCACAAACTCCTCCACAATAGTCTCCATATAGAATATGAACGTTTACTGTATATTGATTATCTTTTACAGTTCCATCTATATAATATATTTGAGCAGTAAATGTTCCTGGTCCTCCGTGCCCATGAGTATCTTGAAAGATATATTCTCTTTTTGCGCTGTTATATTGATATAAAACACCATCACCTATAAAACAATCTATATCTTCGTGGCGGTATGAATGATCTTTTCCAAAATAGTTTTCTAAAATTTTTTCAATATCACTTTCCATGATATTTTCTCCTAAAGTTCCCCTCTTCACTAAAGCAAAATTCAAAGCTTTCTGATTTTCTAATGGTGTTTCTTCATCTATTGGATATGAATCAGCAAAGGCGGATGTATATTCTTTAATTTGGTTTTCTATTTGGGCTTGTTCTTCCTCCGTCAATATTCTTTCTTTCTCTTCCTTTTTTGGTACATCTGTTTTTGTCTTTTCTTTTTCTTCTGTTTTTTCCTCTTTCTTCCATACTTTATCATAGATAATATAAGAAGTGCTAGCGAGTAAGGCAATTGCTAATATAACAATTATTACTATTAATTTTCGACTCTTTTTTTCTTTCATATTTACTCCTTTTCTTTTATTATATCTTAAATATACTTTTTCACTAAAAAAGAACTACTATTTTTGTAGTTCTTGACATTATTTTCCCTTTCCTTGTTGTAAAGTGTTTTCATAAAAGGCATTTTGTAATTCTATAAAACGCATATTAGCTTCTCTTTGAAATATTTTAAGTTGTTTTGCCATTTCTTCTAACTCTTGCTTTTTTAAAAAGTGGCGGTATTTATTCTTTATTTCTTGACGGAATTTTTCTATTCTGTTTAATGCTTCTCTAAAACTTTCTCCAGTATCATCATCACTAGTTAGTAATTCCATCAGTGTAGCAACCAATTTTTGATATTCTTTTGATACCTTTTTTGATATTAAAGGATGTGCTAATTTTGTATTGACAATAATGATATTTTTTACTTGGTATTTTCCTATTGTAAATACTTTTCTTGGACTGGCCATTGGAAAGCCATAAATCTTATCACTAAATTCCACATTTTTAAACTTCTTTTTTTGGTTTACTACTTGATACATATTACCACCTACTTTTCTAATAAATCTGGCCTTTTTTCTCTGGTTTTCTTGATACTTTCTTCTTTTCGATATTCTTCTATTTTCTTATGGTCCCCAGATAACAACACTTCTGGTACTTCCATACCTCGAAAGACTCTTGGCTTTGTATATGTTGGATAATCTAGCAAGTTGTTATTAAAGGAATCATTCTTATGAGATTCTTCTTCTATTACTCCTGGTAATAATCGTACAATTGAATCTGTAATTACCATGCTTGCTAGTTCACCACCAGTTAGTACGTAATCTCCTATACTTAATTCTAGATTACAAAGAGAACGAATTCTTTCATCAAAACCTTCATAATGTCCACAGATAAAAATTAGATGTTTTTCTTTAGATAAGTCATAGGCTATTTTTTGTTTATACGGGGTACCATCTGGTGTTAACAGGATTACTTTACTATCCTCTTTTTTTATATTTTCTACACAATCGAATATTGGTTGGCATGTTAATACCATACCAGCTCCTCCACCATATGGAGTATCATCTACTTTATGATGAGAATCTTTTGAATAATCTCTAAAATTATGAATATTTATCTCTACTTTTTTCTCTTCGATTGCTCGTTTTATGATAGATGACGAAAATACGTTTTCAAACATCTCTGGAAAGAGTGTTAAAATATCGATTTTCATAATATCACCTACATTTCTAATATTTCATCTATTATAATTTCTTTTTTATCTACATCTATTTTAACTAATGGAGAAGACATTGGTACTAGTATTTCTTTTTCCACTACTGCCCGTATAATTTTATTTGTGGGACTTGCATAAAATATTTCTTTTATTATTCCCTTTTTTCCACTTGTTGTCAAGACTTGATAGTTTAATAAGTCTTCATCTAATACTTCTTCTTTCTCTAGATTTAGTTCTTCTTTTGCAATATAGACATTCTTTTTTAGTAAGAACAATACTTCATTTATATCGTGATATTCATCCAATGTAACCATATCTAGACCTTTATGTACTCTATGCGTTTTGATTTCATATTTCTTGTTATCCATAATTAAATGGTTCCCTATACGAAAAGCTTTTTCTTTGTATGTGAAATTACTTTTTATTTTTAATTCTCCTTTAATTCCGTGAGTTGCAGTCACTTTACCTAAATATACTTTTTCCATTATTTATTTAACTCATATAGTAGAATGCTTGTTGCAACTGCTACATTTAGACTTTCTACTCTTTCATTCATTTTTATATATAATCTTTTATCACATTTTTCTAAGGTTGTTGCGCGAACTCCATTCCCTTCGTTTCCTACGATTAAAGCATATTTCTCACGGTCTTTTTTATTTAATTCACATACATCCATACCATAATCTACTGAACTTCCATACACTGGAATTTCTCTATTTTTAATTACATCTATAATAGTATCTATTTTTCTACTAATTACATTTAAATGAAATAGCATACCTTGTGTTGCTCTTACTACTTTTGGGTTGTATAGGTCGACTGTATTTTCTGATAATATTACTGTGTCAATATCAAAGGCTTTAGCACTTCTAAGTATCGTTCCTAAATTCCCTGGATCTTGAACCTCATCTAATATCAATAATTTATTGCCAATAATATCTCTATCTGGTAGTTTTTTACATAGTGCCATAATATCTGTTGGAGTATCTAAATCAGACACTTTTTCTATGATCTCTTTTGTTACATAGACATAGGGACATGGTAGAGGAACAGCAGCATTTTCTTCCATAATTAATTCTTCAATAATTCCACTTTTAAATGCTTCTAATACTAAATGCATTCCTTCTACAATAAACTCTTCATATTCTTCTCTATATTTTCGTTTCTTTAACTTTCTATATTTTTTTACTTTTTCATTATCTAAACTTGTAATTACCATTAGAAATCTTTCATCTCCTTTCGATATTCTTTATAATCTGGCATATTCTCTTCTACTAAATCCCAAAATTTAGAAGAATGATTGGCATGAATTAAATGAGATAATTCATGTACAATAACATAATCTAAATATTTAGTATCTCTTTTCATTAATTCTAAATTTAAAGTAACTGTTTTTGTTTTTGTATTACATACACCCCATCTGCTGGTCATCTTTCTAATTTTTAATTCTGGATATGGTATTTTTTTAGAAAATCTATGATATATAGCATCTAGATGATCTTTAAAGATTACTTTTGCTTGATATTTATACCATTTATCTAAATCTAGGTTCTTATTTAAAAATACTTTATTTTCCCCTATTTTAATATCACAATATTCTACATATACGATATCGTATTTTTTTCCCAAGTAGAAAAAGCCTGTGTTATTTTTATTTTTTGTTTCTTGTTGAGCTAACATCTTTTTAATCTTATCTATGTTGTCTTCGATTAATTTTTTGATTGCTTTTTCAGTAGTAAAATAATTTGTAGTTACTTGAATGGTCATATTTTTTTTTACCCTAATATATGTATTTTTATTTGTTCTTTTCTTTTCTATTTCGATAGGGTATTCTTTATTATCTATCTGTAATTTCATGTTACCACCAAGATTATTGTACTATAAAATTAAAATAAAAGAAAGTTTCCTTTCTTTTATTCTTTTGTTCTTTCTACTCCTGTGTAGTAATAGAATCCGTCAGTTCCTATATCAAACGTATAGGTGTACTGATTTAGGTCTTCTTTATAACTTAGTATATACTCGCGTATTTCTTTTTCTGTTAAACTTGTATTAGCAGTTAATGGGGTCTCTTTTGTTAAATCCATATCTTTGTATAGTTTTCCCGTGCTTGCGTCATGAAATGCGACTGCAGTAATGATTGTTAAAGTGTCTTCATCTTTTTGTGCACTAATAATTTCTTCGTATCCTGTTATTGGAGTCATAGAGATTCCGCATCCGTCTGTTTTTGTCACATATCGCTTATTTTCTATATCATAAGACATGTCTGCACATCCAAGTTTAAAATTATTTATTTCATGGTAAGTTCCAGGTCCAAATAATCTTTCATAAGCTTCTTTTACTTTTTCTTCATCAACATACCCTACATTACCGGCTGCATCTGCTGGGATACTTGTTATGTTTATGTCTTTGTTATTCGTTGCGATAGCAAACTTATATTCTTCATCCATATCTTCTACTTTGCTTCCGCCTTTTTCATAAATTAGTGAATCTAATTGCTCACTTGGATTATGGACTTGAGTAATTAAAGCTTTTACGCTTGCATTGTCTGTATCTATCTCTGTAATCTTTGCTTTCTCTTCTTTTTCTACTGTATTATTTTCTTTTGCAATTCCTGGTATTTTTATAATCTGTTTATCTATTAAGATATACCCTACTAACCCTAGAACAATAATGATTAAAATTACTGGTAAAACAATATTTCTTTTTTCTTTCATATTTTCTCTCCTTTTTTTTATTATTACAAGTTCTTTATATTTAATCAACTGTTTTTTGATTTTTATTTGTCAAATTTGTATATTTTTCTTTTTTCTATTCATACTAACAGTGGGAGGGAAAACTTATGAACTTAAGTATTAGAGAACATATTATTAATAACTTTAAGGGAGATGATTATGATACTTTGCGAAGAGCCATTGACGAATCTGTGGCTTCTCAAGACGAAGTTACATTGCCAGGTCTTGGTGTCTTTTTAGAAATCATTTGGGAAAATGCTGATCAAGAATTAAAGAATCAAATGATTGATATTATTAAAAAGCGAGTCGAGAAGGGATTAGAGGAAGAAAAAAAGGAAAGTTAATTTTCCTTTTTTTATTGCATTTCTTTAAAGAAAATGGTTTTTTCAACTACTCTTTTAATCTCAGTATCATTAAATGGTTTTTTTATCATATCAACAATTGGATATGTAAAAGCTTTATCAATTGTCTCTTTTGTAGAGTCTCCTGAAATAATCGATACTGGCATTTCTTGTAATAAGTTGTTTTCTTTCATATAATTTAAAACTGCAAAGCCGTCTACCTGAGGCATATTTAAATCTAAAAGAATGGCTTTAATATTATTGTTTCCTCTATTTGAGGCAATAATTTCTAAAGCTTCTTTTCCATCTTTTGCAATTCCTACTGTATAGGAGTCACTAAAGATTCTACTAACAAAGTTTCTAACGATATTAGAATCATCAACTACTAAAATTGTAGGAGATGTATAAGCTTCTCGATTTGCTACTACAGTAGGACCTTCAACTCCTACATTTGCTAACTCAGGGGATAATCCTTCTTTACCTAGATATTGTTTAATAACATGAATTAAGCGATTCACTTCTGCTACTAATTCATCATATGTATCATAAATATAATAAGCATCGCCCGCCTTACTTTTCATTTCTTGGCTTTCTGCTAACTCTGCTAATTTTCTGAATCCAAAGTATTTTGCATCACTTTTTAAAGAATGAACATAAATACCATAATTATTCATATCTTTCGCATTCTTATATTCCTCTAATTTGGGTAACTTAAATGAGGCTCCAAGAATAAACTCTCCTATGGTGTCATTATATGTTTCAATGTCTCCAAATAAATCTAAACTTTTATCAACATCAATTCCATTTTCTTTCAAAAAATCTACATTCATCATAATCCTCAATCCTTCTATCTACTTTATCTTATATAAATTATAACTCAAAAAAATTTTATCTTCAATCCTTAATTTGTTTACATTGGCAATAAACGATTTATTGTCTTTTATTATAAATTACAGGATAGGGATTTTGATATTCTTTCATATAAATTTTTTCTACTGTACCAAGATCTGCTTTGGATGCAGCATTTCTTGCTTCATATAGCATACTTAGTTCCCAGTCTTCTGAGGATGAAAATAATGCTTCGTTATGACATGAGCCTTCACAGAAAGCTATCATAAAATCCAACTTATTGTTTTGGGCTAGATGTATAGCTGTTTCTGTTCCTTCACATGGCATAAATCCTATAATCATATCTGCTTTAGGAAGTTCTTCTTTTGGGGATAATCTTCTTTTTATTAAGGTAAGATTGGGCACATTGGTATTCGTAGTGATTAATTTATCATCATAAACTGTTACACTCCCCTTTTTTTGACGGGATGCTAGTTTTTTTCCTAATGAGGGAATATTTCCTCCACCTATTTCTACGATATTTTGATTAATGTCAAAGTGTTCATCTAATAAATCTAGAAAACCATTATAAATATTTTTATTATCTTCTAATAAATTTAATTCATCATAAATTTGTCTTAAAATGTCTGGCACTAAACTACTTCTCATTCCCCAGGCATAATTTTTTAAAATAAATTCTTTTTCACTGTCTGTATAGTCTTTTTCATGCTCTTTTAAAAATTTTAGTATTTGATGATGTAGTCCTAATATATTTATTTCTTTTTTTATCATATAGATTCCTCTTTGCTAATGAAGTTATTATACTACATATTTTATTCATGTAAAAGAAAAAAAGTCTAGATTTCTAGGCTTGTTTTTTTTCTATTTTGGTTTCTTTATATTTATAGTTTTGTTCAATTACATTAAATAGCGATTCTATTTCAGGAACAAATTGAGTATTGCCTTCTTGTTTATAGACATCTAACATGGCTTTCATATCATTAAATTCTCTAGCGTTATCATATTGATATTCTGGCTCTGTACGTTGTACTTGCCAAATATAGAATGGAACGCTCATACTCTTACATAGTAATTCTTTTTTTAGACTTCTTGTTTCTATATCTTCTGGAATATCATAATCCATATCTCGTTGGCTTTGTTTCACTGCATTATATAAAGCAGTAGCTTCTTCACTTTGAAAAAATGGGTGATGTGCAGTATCTCGTAATTGATCCATTTCCCTTATTCCTTTTATCGAAGAGACCAACTCCGGTATATTTTCTACTACTGGATATGTTTCATTTCGAATGTTTTCAATTGCTTGTAACTCATTCATATGATTTCTATATTCTGCTATATATTCAGCTAATGTTACATTACAATCCATTATTTCATAGGCATTTGGATCTGTAACCAATGGGTTTCCTTTAATCCAATTATTAATTCCTGTTATTCTTTGTGATAAGGTTTGGGTTTCATTCCTTAATTGCTCTAATTCCATAAATTTCTCCTTTTATTTCATTATTTTCTATAGTCAAAGTAAAAATCTAATATTCTTACTTGGTCTCCTTCTTCTGCTCCTAATTCTTCTAATTTTTGATCAATTCCCATTTTTGTTAATTTTTTGGCAAATTTATAGGCCGCTTCGTCAGATGAGAATTTTGTCATTTTAAATATTCTTTCTACTTCTTGACCTTGAATCACCCAGGTACCATCATCATCTCTAGTAATAGTAAATGGTTCTTCTTTCTTAAATTTATACAATACATGACTTTCTATTTGGCTATCTTCATATAATGGACTATTTGGTACTTCATCGACTAAATCAGCTAAACGATCTACTACTCTTTGAAGTCCTGTATTTGTTGCGGCTGAAACTTCATAAATTTCAATATCTTTTCCTAGTTTTTGTCGAAATTTTTCTAATTCTTCTTTTGCATTTGGTAAATCCATTTTATTAGCTACAATGATTTGTGGTTTTTTTATTAATTTTTCATTAAATGCTTCTAATTCTTTATTAATTAATATGTAGTCTTCGTAGGGGTCTCTCATTTCGCTAGCGCTCATATCAAGAACGTGAGCTATTACTTTGGTTCTTTCAATATGTTTTAAAAACTTATCTCCTAATCCTTCTCCAAGGCTTGCTCCTTCTATTAATCCTGGAAGGTCAGCCATAACAAAACTTCTTCCATCGCTTGCTTTTACCACTCCTAAATTAGGTGTTAGAGTTGTAAAATGGTAGGCAGCAATTTTTGGCTTTGATCTGGATACCATAGAAATGATGGTACTCTTACCTACACTTGGAAGTCCTACTAATCCAACATCAGCTAGCATTTTTACTTCTACTTTTAGGTTCTTCTTTTCTCCTTCTTCTCCATTTTCAGAATAGTCGGGAGCAGTGTTTGTCTGAGTTTTAAATGCTGTATTACCTCTTCCTCCACGACCTCCTTTAGCAATGACTTCTTGATCATCTTTTTTTGATAAATCTGCTAAAACTAGGCCTGTATCTAAGTCTGTTACTACTGTACCTTGCGGAACTTTGATAACAATTGGTTCAGCACCTTTTCCATGTTGGTTTTTTCCTTTCCCATTTTCTCCTTTTTTCCCTTTTATTAACTTTTGATATCTTAAATCTAGAAGAGTATGAAGTCCTTCATCCACTTTGAAAATGATGTCCGATCCATGTCCACCGTTTCCTCCATATGGTCCTCCCATAGGGACAAACTTCTCACGACGGAAAGCCGTGCATCCATCTCCACCATTTCCTGCTTCTACTCTTATTTCGACTTCATCTACAAACATATACTCTCCTCCTTTTCGCTATATTATATCATTAGAAAAAACAAAAGAAAAGAATTTCTTTTCTTTATGCAGCTTTTGTTTGTGTTGCTGTGCGACTCATATCTGCATTTCTTACTGCTTCTTCTGCAAGAGATGCTGCTGTTATATTCTCTGGAATTGGAGCTTGAGATATTACTGCTGGTAATTGACGTTCTTCCATTTTTGGCTGTTGTTGTACACCCTCTTTTTCTGGTTGTTCTGCTTTTATTGGCTCTTCTTTTGTCTGATTTTGCATTCTCTGACGAAGTTTATCTGTTGCTTTTTTACTGATTGCAGCAGCATTTGCTCCTAAAATACGTGTTTGTACTCCTTTTTGTTGTAACTTTTCTAATAATTTTCTTGATTTATCTAATTTTTTAGCATAATGTTTTCCTATGACATCGTAATACTTAGATTTTACTTTATCTATTATATTTTCTTTTGGACTCAATTTACTTTGACGATTTTCTATCTCATTTACTTTATTTTCGTAATAATTTACATTTCCTTGTCTTTTCGAATATTTTCCCAATCGGTATCTATCTGCTATATGTTTTGGCATCATCATGGCTTTTTGAACATCACTTATCACATTTTTTGCGCTTCGTAATCTCTGTATTTTTGCTCTTTCATGATTAATTCTTCTGTTGATTATGGCTCTTGCAACATTTGAATTTACTTCTCTTTTTAAACTTTCTAATTCTGTTATTTTCTTTGAATAATCTCCTTGTTTTTCTGATATAGCTTTTATTCTATCATCTATAAACTCTGTTGCTCTTCCATCGACTTTTGTTTGATTGGTATGAATTCGTCCTTCTAATTCTAGTCTAATTTGTTCTTGTTCTAATCTAAGATGTTCTAATCTCTTATTTGAATTAGTAACTATATTTAGTAATTTACTATTTTGTGTTTCTAACAATATAATTTCATCAGTAATACGATTTAAAGACTTTTGTAATATTTCTCTATATACGGTTTCTGAATTGTTCAATACGGGTTTCGAATTATTCATCGTTCATCTCATCCTCATGTGCTATTTCTTCTTGGATTGCTTGTTGTACTGCTTCCCATTCTTTTTCATCTGAAATTTCAAGTAATTCAAAAGTATTATTTCCTCTATCATTTAAAAAAGATATATATACTTTTTCATTCTCTTCATTTATTTTTTCTCCAAGTGTATACATGATGTAGTCTTTTCCTTCGTATCCTACTACATTAAAAATATCTAGTACTTCTACTTCTATTTCTTTATTATCTGGTGTTGTTATTGTAATTTTGTTTTCTTTCACATTATCACCTCTATCTTATATATTTAGTTTAACATAAAAGTGATGTTGTGAAAATCATTTAGTATTATTTTTTACAGGTTGACGACTATATTGTGTGGATAAATAATGATTTAGCCATAGAGCATTTTCCTTATTCTGACTATTTGTTGCTGTTTTAAAAAACTCTAAATATGTACCTTCTTTTTCAAACTTAGGATATTCTTGTGGTTCCTCTGTTTCTTCTGGGCTCCATAATATGCCTTTATCTTCTAATGTATTATAAACATTTAGCATGCAGTGAACATAATGACTAAAAAACTCCTCTTTTTCTTCTTGTGGTAATTGGGAATCAATAGCATCTAAAATTACTCCTAAATCCATTACTATTTGATTTGTCATTTTAAGATTACATAATTTTTCATAACTATATTCTAATATAGCTTCATTCATTGAAGCTATTACTTCGCCTTTTTCTTCTTTTGCAGTTGGTATAGCGAATGGATTATTGATATAACCATCTTGTGCCATTCTTTTACCTACTTTTTGATAAATATCTCTTGAATTCATTCTTTTCCTCCCTGATAAAAAAAGAACCTTAGCGGTTCTTTTATGCTATTCTCCTACTGGATAAACTGAAGCTTGTTTTTTATCTTTTCCTAAACGTTCAAATTTAACAATTCCATCAACTGTTGCGAATAAAGTATCATCATTTCCACGACGAACATTAGTTCCTGGGAATACTTTAGTTCCACGTTGACGATATATAATAGAACCTGCTGTTACAAATTCTCCATCAGCTGCTTTTGCTCCAAGTCTACGTCCTGCAGAATCACGTCCGTTAGATGTAGAACCTTGACCTTTGTGGTGAGCAAATAACTGGATATTTAACTTCAAAAATTCCATAATTCTCCTCCTTACTTTACTTCAATATTCGCTGGATAATTTTTCTCCAACTCTTTTAAAAGACTAACCATATTTCCTATTAGTATTTGAGTTGTACTGTCTTCATTTTTTATATTTACAGTTAAACCCTTTTTACTAATCATATAACTTAGACTCCCTTTATCTAATGCTAAGATACCATTGACCGTAGTTGTGACAATACTGCTTGCTGCAGCACAAACAATATCTTTTCCATAGTCATCATATAAAGCATGACCTAAAATAGCAATCTTTTTGTATTTAGCATGAGCTTTTTCTACTTTTACTTGAATCATAATTAACCATTGATTTTAGTAATTTGAATTTTTGTATAAGGTTGTCTATGTCCTTGTTTCTTACGGTTAGATCTGTCTTTTGATTTATATTTGAAGACAGTAATTTTCTTTTGTTTACCGTTTTTGATAACTTTACCTTCTACAGTAACATTAGTAAGATAAGGACTTCCTATTTTACTATCAAGCATTAATACTTGGTCGAATTTAACAACATCACCAGCATTAGCATTTAATTTTTCAACGAAAATTTCAGAACCTTCTGTTACGTAATATTGTTTTCCTCCAACTTTAATTACAGCGTTCATTCATATACCTCCTTTTTTAACTTAAGACTCGCTCTTAAGGCACAAGAATACTTGTTTCTACCTTTTCAATGCGGTTTGAGCATGAGGCGTCAAACAGTTAGAGTATATCATATCTCGATTATGCTGTCAACTTTATATATTTGATTTATTTCGTATAGTTTTGTTTCATTGTATCTATTTCCTTTTGTGTAAATTGTCTTCCCGCGGTTAAAACTTCTATATAATCTGGGGTTTCTTTTCCTAAAAGAGTGAGATTTCTTCTTACTTTATTCTTAGAAAAAGGAATACCTCTATAGATATATGTTCTACTACTTTCCATAATCTCTTCTGAGTTTAAATTAATTTCTTTTGGTAATGGTGCGATATCTAAATATTCATTTAACCTTTCATCTGGAACTAAGAAATGGTTCGTATGAAGAGTTCCATCTAGCATATCTTCTTCGACTGGGATATTTAGTGTTTCTAGTATTCGTAAACGTTGCCAACGAATACTATCATAATTTAATAATCCTAAATTATGAGTTAACTCATTTTCTCTTCCTAGTTCTAATACTAGGTCTATTTTGTCATCTAGGGTTTCCTGTTGGAGAAATTGGTAGTTTGTCGTAGTGTGTAATTGACCTAATAAATTATATTGTCTTAATATATTTAAATTTCTTTCTAGAATGGAGTTATCTATTAAAGTCACCCAACTTCTCGTTTTATATAATTCGTCTGATCCAGTAATTTGTTTAATGTTTTGGACATTTGCGTTGATTCTCTTTGGGTAATTCTTTTTTGCATTCCATATATCAGGTGTTGCTTTTACAACATCTATACTGATAGTTTTTTTATCTAATAAGTCAACTATTTGCTTTACTATTCCAAGAGAAGTATCTTCAATTGCTGATGTTAAATCTTGAATTCCAATTTCTGTTAATATAGCCAGTATTCCTTCTAGTTCTTTATATGAATATCTATTCATTATTTTTTCTATGTTGATATTTGATAACTTATATTTTTGGCATAAAGTCTCATATCCTGCTTCACTTTTTTCCACTTGGTCATTATATCTTTTTTCTAATCCTTCATAATACGCTTGATTTCTTCGATAGATTTCTTTTAATATTTCTAGGCGCAATTTTGAATTGCTAAGACCTTTTATATATAATCTATAGTCTGTGATTTCTTGGGTTGGTTCTTTTAAAACATCTATAATTTGGTCATAGTCTTTTAATTCCTTTTTCCCTTTTCTTTGCATCTCATCCTGTTGTTTTCTTAATCTTCTTAAGTGCTTGGGTATTGTTTTTACAACTTCCTTTATACCAGAAATATCATAATCTTCTTCTAATGTATGGGCTTTAGCCATTGGAAATAATATGGCTTGGTTTCGGTTTCTTTCCTGCAAGGATTTTTGATCTTCTTTGATTTGATAAAAAGAAGAGGCCAATAATAATGCATATCCCCATGCTTCTGAATTTCTATGGAAATCTTCTATAAATTCAATTAGCTTTTCATTTTCCTTTTGTTCCATGATTCTAGCAGCTGGCAACACATAATCTTGATCTTCTATTCCCGCACTATCTTCAATAAGACCTTCTAATATATCTACTTTATCCTCGCTATATAAAACTCCCATTATTTCTTCATAATTCTCAGCTGTTGCGAAATCATCAATTAATAGAAGGAGTGAATGAATATCTTCTGCAGTGTATTTTTCAAATATTGGTATTATGCCATTTGTTATTTCTTTTATTTCTTCTAAGGACAGTTCGTTTGTCTCACTTCTTACATAAGCCATTATTAATTCTTCTATGCTAACCTTTGAGTAAGTAGTAATATTGGAAAAATCTATTTTTTGTAAAAATTGCTCAAAAAAGATAAGCTCTTTATTTTCTTTCGCTAATTCTTGCTGTATTCGCAATTGCTCTTCTTTTATCTTTTCAATTATTTCTTCTTGCATCTATTATCACCACCCCTTTGACTTTTTTCAGAACTACTTAATTTGTTCCATAACTCTTGTTCATAGTTCTCTTGTTCCGCCATAAATTCTTCATTTTCTAAATTAGCTTTTAATGTTGGAAGCCATGTTCTATAATTCCCTATTTTTCTTTCTAATTTTTCATGATAGCCATGACTTTGCATTATATTTTTAGTAAAAGCTGTAATAATTGCGTATGTATCTGGGCCAATTCTATCAAAAACAACTCTTGTTTTATTTGCTACATCTCTCACTTCACTAATACCTGCTAATTTTACATGACTAGTTCCAAACCTTTTTACGCCTTTAAACGTTCCGTCTTGGATGGATTGAAATAATGTTTTGAAACTGGAATAGAACTCTGTAGGAATACTATCTAATTCTTCTAGTACCCGAATATTTCCTCCTGATGTTGGTACGAAAACAAAATGATTTTTAATTGAATTCTCTTCTTTTTCTACCGGTTGTAATAGTAGTAGTTGATTTAGAATATCAAGTTTTTTTCTTTCTAATTGCACTTTGTTTTGTATAGATTCTAAATCTTCTGATTTTAAAGTTGTCTCTGTTGTTATCCACTCTTTAAACTCGCGTAATGTTTTATAGCATTCTAATTTTAAACGTAATATAATTTCTCGATAATTTGCCTTTCTTCTTGGTGGTAATAAATGTATGATATCTTCTTCTTTTGTATTTAAAGTAATGCTATTTAAGTTATTTAAATAAAAATCTATTTCGTTTTCAAACGTATTTTCTTCTTCTTGGATTTCCTCTTCTATCACTGGTGTTTGAGAGGTTGGTGTTTTAAATTTTTTTGGAGTTTTTTGCAATTCTTTTAGGTGCTGTTTTAATTCATGAGCTTTTTTTCTATTATTATCTAACACTTTTAACAGTTTATCTTCTGTTATGTTTTCTAAATCCGCTACTTCAAATGATGTATCTAGCATATGGCATCCCCCTTTTTGACGCGTATATTATAACATAATTATGTTAATTTTTCAATTTTTATTTTTAACTGCATACAAAAAAGGGAAATCTTATGATAGATTTCTCGTATTATTTTTTATAATTATATCCTTGCAAAGAATTTTTTACTACCTCTGTTTCTGCTTGCGAAAGTGTAGTTCCTGATACCATACTTCTAAATACTGTCTCTGGTGTTACTTCTGACTCTGTGGATAAATTTCTCAATGTTTTTCTTTTGGAAAAGATATTATCTCCTACTTTGTATGTTCTTTTCGTATATTCTAGTGCTTGTAAACTATCTTCTAATTCTGGGCGTATATATTTCTTTGAACTATTAGAGATATTTATGGAGCTGTAATCTACTAATTCTTGATTATCCATGATAAAACTTTTTGATGATAGTATGAAGTCTAATTCTTCTTTCGTTTCTGGTAGAGGAAAACTTAATATTTTTAATTTATCCAATCTTTCTAATTCTTTTTTACTATAATTCAATAACTCTAAATTGGTTTCTAATATATTTTCATAGCCTAGTTCTAGTAATTTATCAATTTTCCCCTTTAAATCACTAGCTCCTAAAAATGAAGCATTTTCTATTCTAGTCCAATCTATAGAGAATTCATATTCTTCTAAAGTTTGATAATTTTCAGACAGTGTTTGTGATGGTATTAATAATAATTCTTTATGTTCGCCTATCAATAGGGGTGTCATATTTTTTTCTTTTAGAAACTCTATATTTGCCGTTAGAGTCTGATACTGTGGTTGTTCTATTTGGAATAGAGAGCTGTTCTTATTTAAGAATTCCTCTGTAATTATTCCTTTTTTCATTAATTCTTTTAATTTACTTATTCTAGCCAAGTTAGACCCTTCTAGAATTTGTTCTTTATTTTGAATATTCAATGCACTTAGTTCTTTTAACATCTTCTCTAATTCTTCGATAGATTTCGTCATTAAAGCTTCTAGGTTTTTGATGGATAGGCTATATCTCGATAAGAACGTTTTATAGGGCATCGTATTATCATCAAATACGCTTTGGTAAGTAGTATATAACTGTTGCTGGTACTGTAAGTTATGTCTGTAAATAAACTTTAGTACTTCTATACGTAACTGTGGGCTTGCAATAGATTCTATTATTTCTTCATAATTTGTTATTTCTTTACTCTTTATTGCTTTGGCAAATAAATTTTCAAATTGTTGGTAATTTTTTAAACCTTTTTTCGCTTGTTGTTGTCTTGATTTTTCTTTACTTAATAATCTTTTATAATACTCTTGCATTACCTCAAACAATTTAAATACTTCATCTTTTTTAACAGATAAATTCATATACTTGTCCGCTGTTTTCTGAAAAACTCTATCACTTGGTGATAAATTATTTTCTTCTGCAAATTCTAACATTTGCTCTTTTATATCATTCTTGATTTCTTTAGACTCTTTAAACATACTTACTAGACTAAGTGCATGGCATAAATCTTCGTCTTCTTTTTCTATTAAATCAATTAAATTTTCTAGATCATATCCTTCTTCTTTTAGATTTTCTAAAGATTTCTTGGCAATCTCTGATATTCTTTTTGATTTTATTAATTGGAAAATTGATATATGCGATTTTTTAGGTTCTCTACTTAATTCTCTTAGGATATCAGCTGCTCCTGCTTCCACAATATCTCTTGCTAAATCAATCAGTTTTCTAAAAACAATGCTATCTGATTCTTGAAATAATTTTTTGTTTTTTGCTACCATCGTTTCTAATTCTTCCATCGACCATTTGTTAGGATTTACACTATGTAAATATAATATAAAGAAACGACTTGTATCTACTTTATCATAATTTCTTACATCATTTAAATTATAGTCTGTGAAGAAATCTACATATTTTTTTAATTCTTCGTTTTCAGTGGATAGTTCTTGTCCTAATTTTTCTTTTTCTATTTCTACCAATTTTTTTATTTCTGCTAGTGTCATTGCTTCTATTAATGTCATTATTTAGTCTCTCCCCCTATTACTTTATATAAAATATGTCTTGGTACTTCTTCTTTTATGGTTCTTGTAATTAATTGTAGTCTTTCATATTCTATGGATACTTCTTGTTGAAGTTCATGTAAATCTTCTATGGAGTTGCATTCTTTCTCCATATTTTCTAATTCTTGCAAGTTACTTATTGTTTGTAGTTGTAGCTGTGATACTAATCTTGCAAAATCAATAGCAGACATTGTTTGTTTCGCTGTTTGTAAAAACTCTTCTTTTTCTTCTATTACATTAAATGTAGTAATATAAGATTTTAGAGCATCTTGATTTTCATTCCTTGTCATCGTCTGTTCAACTAATTCTTGCTCTCTTTCTATTTTTTTTGGTTTTCTTTGATTTAGTTCTTGTGCTAACTCGTATTTTGAAAGCATGTCCATTTGTGATTGCATCTTCTTTGATACTTGACAATTATTTTTTATTACTGTTAATAATCCTGATTCTGTTGCAGTTGCTATATCTATTGTTTTTATTTCCATAAGAATCTCCTTTCTTGTGGTGTTTACTTTACTACATATTTTTATTTTTTTCAATGTTTCTTATCATTCTTATGCTACACTATTATTAAAAGGAGATGAAATTTTGAAATATAGAAGAGTATTACTAAAATTTAGTGGAGAAGCTTTGGCTGGTTCTAAACCTTCTGGAATTGATTTTGATGAGGTATTAAATTTTGCTAAAGAGATTAAGGAATGTGCAGAAAATGGAATTGAAATTGCCATTGTTGTTGGTGGTGGAAATTTTTGGAGAGGAAAAGCAAATCCGTATATGGATCGAGCAACTAGTGACTATATCGGTATGCTTGCTACTACGATGAATGCCTTGGCTTTGGGAGATGCTTTTAAACAAATTGGACAAGATGTCCGCGTACAAACAGGAATTGAAATGAGACAAGTTGCGGAGTTTTATATTAAAGATAGAGCTATTCGGCATTTAGAAAAAGGTCGCATTACTATTTTTGGATGTGGTACAGGTAGTCCTTTCTTTTCTACCGATACGGCAGCAGCATTAAGAGCAGCAGAGATTAAAGCTGATGCTCTTATTAAAGCAACTAATGTTGATGGAATTTATAATAAAGATCCAAAGCAATTTGAAGATGCAGAATTCATTCCACATACATCTTATTTGGATGTGTTAAATAAAAAGTTAAAAGTCATGGATTCCACTGCGATTAGTTTATGTATGGAAGAAGAAATACCTATTCTGGTCTTTAATATTCATAAACCTGGAAATTTACATAAACTTTTGCTTGGTGAAGAGATTGGTTCTGTTGTATCATAGATAGTTAAGAGGCGATACTATGAGGCAAACACTTGATATTCATGATTATTATTTCGGGGTTATTGTCGCTACACCTGAGTATTTAGAAAGTTCTAAAAGAGTTCGTTTGTTGGATGGAATTGATTATGATCCATTTTCTGAAATTACTGATACGGAAGCTTTAATTTTTGGAGTTACTACTCTTTTAAAAAGAGAAACAAAAGATGGATGTGATTCCTATATTGATCAGTATAATTCTAGGTATAAGAATGAACTTAGTTATCAGTTAAATAGTCCTAATCGTCTAGGAATTGTATTAGCTTATGTTAAGCCTTTTACTGATTACTATACAGAAAGGCCCACTTGGTATTTAGAAGAAGATATAAGAAAGAATGATTTACTTCCTCAAATCTACGAGGAACACACTTATTATATTAGTTATTCTAAGTTACAAAACAGTGAAGCAATCGTTACATTAGAAAATTACGAAGATGCGATTCAGGAAGAATATTTAATACATTTATTAGGAGAAGAAATGTATTCTCGAATGATTGAACGAAATAAAGAGTTTGTGAAAGATATAGATATTCAATAGTATAGGAGGAATACTATGGAGAATAAAAAAACGAAAAAGATTTATATGATTTCAAGGGTGATACTTGTTGTTATTACTTTTATCATATTTAAAATTATGTTTATTCATGAAGATTCTTCCTGGGTAATAGTAGCATTTATATTTTCCTTAATTGTTTTTATTGTTAGTTTTCCTAGTACTCTTATTAGTAAAGTTTTTATTAAAATTGGAAATCGATTAGATAAACGAATATTAAAGATTTTATATTATGCTATTATTTTACCTGCCCTTACTATTTTTCTATTTTTTGGATGTTGTTGTATCATAAGTCTTATTTACGATAGTTTTTCTATTCCTGATGACTTTGCTGTTGCATTAGGTCAAGCACTTTTATTTTTATTTTTAGTTGCTACAGTCGCTATTTGCATTATTATTCCTTATATCCAGACATTACTTGTATTACTTCTTAAAAGATTAGTGAAAGAGCAATAAATTGATATTCATTGCTTTTTTTGTGACTTTATGATATAATTAGTAAAATTTATCTGAGGGGGATTTATTTGTATGAAGATAAAAAATATTTTGACTACTGTTGGAGTTGCTGGTGTTCTTGGTTCAACTATACTTACTGGTTGTGGTACTAAAGAAGAGACTACTCTATCGGATACAAATGTAGAAGAAGAAACTATTTCTTATGATGCTTTTTCTCAAACAATTTCTGAAGTTATTAATGTCAATAGGAATGAAATTAATCAACTTGATGGTCATTTAGGATATCAACCAGTTGCAATTTCCTTAGAATCTTACGGAAAATATTTTGGAAATATTGATAATGGTTGTATATATTTTGTAAATAATCAGGATATTGTATCTAAAGTCAATCAATTTGGAACACCTGTTTCTTCTAATGTAGAAGTAGAGGGCGGAGAATTTTTACCATATCAGCATATTTTATTAGTACCTAGTAATGAAGTTGATTCTAATTTTGAAAAAAATACTACATACCCTTATCATGATGGTTATCAAGTTGTTGGTGCTGACACTATTACTTATGGACAGTACTTTTGTGATTCAGACGAAACTTATCTTTTATACACTAACACTGAAACAGTCAAATGTACTAATTATTCTGTAGAAGATGGTAAAATAAAATCTGTAGAGTTTGGAGTTCCTGTAGAGAAAAATAAAGTATTAGAAAAAGAACAGTAATAGTAAATTTACTGTTCTTTTATTTTTCTAAAGACTTCATCAATAATAGAATATAAATAGCATTCTACATCTTTTTTAGTTTTCTTTTTTAAGAATTCTCTATAACCATTCAATTGTTTATCATAAGCATCATCATCGATATTTTTTAATTTATAGTCAACTATAATCATTTTATCTTCTTTTTCGATTACTAAGTCCATAATACCATGAGTATTTTCTGTTTTATCTATAAATTCATATTCTGGATAAAATGTCCCGTTTATATTTTCTTTTACTAATGAACTGTTTAAAAATGCTTCTATTTTCTTTTGTATTGTATTTGTTAACCCTTCTAGATTTGGATGTTTAAAGTCTAGTTGTTCTAATACTTGGTGTACTTTAGTACCAAATTCCATTTTTTCTATTTCTTCTTTTGTTGATAAATGAAGAATATCTTTAGAGTATCTGGTATGTTCTACTGGTACTTTTTCTAGTTCTAACTCCTCTACTTTTATAGAGTCTTCTGTTAATATTAATTCATCTTCATTTGTATTGTTTTTAGAGAGTAAATAATCTTTGGAAGGAGTAACATTTGTTTCTGTTTCATATGGTAAAAGTGAGGAATAAATACTCTTTATTATTGATAAGAATGAATTGTATTTACTACGAATAGCATCACTTACTAATCCTGAATTCTCATTTTCTTCTTCTATCTTTTCTGTTACCATAATCATTTTCTCTTTTGCTCTAGTTAAAGCAACATAGAAAAGTCTTATTTTCTCTGATACTTCTTCTTGTTTTGTTTTTTCTTTTACTAAGGTCTTTAAAATAGTATCTTTATAGAAATCTGTTACCATCGGTAGAATAATACCATAAGTATTATCAAATAAGATTCTTTCTTTTAAATCTCTTAAGTTAAACTTAGAAGCAAATCCTGCGAAATAACAGATTGGAAATTCTAGACCTTTTGATTTATGGATTGTCATGATTTTGCAACTATTACTACTATCTGTATTTACATTGAATTTTAAGTCTTGTCCGCTCTCAAAAATTGCATCTAAGTGAGTAATAATATCTTCTATGGTATAACCATTTTCTTCTAAGTTTCCAATTAAATTGTATATATATTCTAGTCTAACTTGGAACGAAGTAACATTTCCTACTTTTAATAAACATTCTTCATACTCTACTTTTTTTATTACTTTTAAGAAAAATTCAGTTGGTGATGTATCATCTAATAGATGACTTAATTCTTCACATATTATATATGGCTTTGTTTCTTTTATTTTATCTTTTACTAAAGCATCATATATTTCTTCATCTGATAGTTCAAATAGATAACTTCTCGCTACAGAGACAAAGCTATATTTTAGACTATCAAAATCATCTTTTCTTTTTATTCTTGCAATTAAATTTAATAAGTTTTTAATTACTAAGATATCATTATCTTTACTTAGAGACTCTTCTTTTAAAATAGATAGTGGTATTCCTAAATACTCAAATATTTTTTTGTATAGCTCGAAGTTTTTACTCTTGTCTAACAAAACAACAAAATCTTTATATTCTATTGGTCTTATAATTCCTGTATCTTTATCAAATACTTGATAATGATTATTTACTTTGTCTTTGATATCTTCTCCTATGATAAAGGCCTCTTGTTCATCTTTGGTGATTGGTGTTGTTTTATCGTAATTATAAGTTAATAATTCCATATGATGATTGTCTCTTGTTTTTCCGCCTTCTTCATAGGCCATATTACCAAATACCATTTGATGAGAAGCTTTATAGTCAGCACCACCAATAGCATCATCCATGAACTGATTAAATAATAAATTTATATCTTCTAATACTTCTCTTCTTGATCTGAAATTTTTTACTAAGTCTATTTTTATTCCTTGATTTGTGTCGCGATAAGTATCATATTTTTGTTTAAATAAATAAGGGTTAGCATTACGGAATCTATAGATGGATTGTTTGATATCTCCTACCATGTAGACATTGTTATTGGCAATTAAATTAATAAACGCTTCCTGGGTATCTGAAGTATCTTGATATTCGTCTACCATAATCTCATGAAAACTTGCAGTTAATTCTTCTCTTATTTCTTTATTTTCTGAAACAATTTTTATGGCTAGTCTTGAAATATCAGTAAAGTTATAGATTTCTTCTTGTTCTTTATAGGAAGTTAATCTTTTATCTAGTTCTTTTAGGATATCGATAATTTCTTCTTGATTAGAAACTGTTGATTTTAATTCTTGTTTTATCTCCTCTACCTGTTCATAAGTCATTTCTTCTTTTAATTCATCAAGTATTCCAGTTAATTGTTTCTTTAATGTTTTACCTGCTTCTTCTGAATTTTTAGGAAGAGCTGGAAATCTAGAAAAGTTATCTAGAGCTTTTTTCTTTTCTTCATAGCTTTCTTTATTTAAAAATTCATAAAGATAATCTTCTACTTTCATCATGTATTTACCATCAAAGTAAGATGACATTTCTGCTAGTATTTCTCTTATTTCCTTTATTTTATCTTTGATACTATGAAGATAGTCTTCTATTACTTTATCCCAGGATTTTGTGTAGTTATCTAGATATGTTTCTAGGAAGTGCTCTTTATCGTACTTTAACTCTATCTTTTGATAGATATCTAGAAGAGCTTTTTTTAATTCTTTATCATCTTTATAACAAAAGTCGCGTATTAGTTTTGTAAAACGTTTATCTTGTAATAGATATTTCTCATCTAAAATTTCTTCTAGCAGTTCTTGCTTTTTTATGTTTATGACTACATCATCTGTAATTTGAATATTATTTGTACAGTTAATTACAGTATGATACTTTTTTACAATTGATAGGGCAAAAGAATCGAAAGTTGTGATGTAGGCACCATCTATTCTATTCATTTCTTCTTCTAGGCCAGGTGTCTTTCTTATAGCTTTTCTAATACGTTCTTTCATTTCGGCTGCTGCAGCATTGGTAAATGTTAAAACTAATAGTTCATTAATATGAACACCACTTTTTAGTTTTCTAATTACACGTTCTGTTAAGACAGCTGTTTTTCCAGAACCAGCTCCTGCTGATACGATGATATTTTTTCCTTCTTCATCAATCGCTTGTTGTTGCTCGGGCGTCCAACTTGGCATTAATATCCCTCCTCTTCTAGAAATGATAAATCTTCTACTTTGTCTAAGTATACTGTATCTTTTTGGGCTTTATAGCAAATATCTTTAAAAGAACAAAATTCACAAGAAATATTTTTACCATCATATACTTTAGGATTGATAGTAAATTCTCCATCTAATATTTCATTCATGGATTTCTCTATTTGTTTTTTAGTATATCGAATCATATCATATACTTCTTTATCATTTAATACTTTTGCATAATGATAAAAACCTTTTTCTGTATATTTCATACTTTTAATTACTTCACTATTTTCATAAGTTGGATCAAATCTTTCTAGAACACTTAAATCGTCTGTTGAATAACCTTGTAATTTAATTCTATCTTTTTTAATTTCTTCTAGTGGCTTTTTATCAAATGATGGATAGTTAAATAAAATATTTTGATAATAAATTCCTGTAAATATTGGATTATCGAAGACTTTTGAATAATTAATTAAATATAAATACACTGGTAATTGCATAGATAAACCATATTTCATTTTTTCTATTTTAGTATCTACTGTTCCTGATTTATAATCTACAATGGCAAAATAAGTATCTTCTATTTTTTTATAATACATAATTTTATCTATTGTTCCAGTAAATATAACTTCAATATCTTTCTTTAGGGGAATTTCTATTTTTTGTTCATGGAATTCATCTATATATCCTAAAATTAAATCTTGTTTTTTCTCTTGTTCTAACAAGTCTAATAATTCTTTTTTTAATCTTACTAGTAATACTTTTTCTTTTAAAGATAAAGTTCTTTTTTCTAAATATTTTTGATATTCTTCTTCAAAGTCAAAGTTTGGTCTTTTATATAGTTGTAGTATTCTATGATAAAGTGATCCTATAAAAGCTGCGAATGTATCTTCAAATGTATTTAGTTTTAATACGTAGTTTGCATAGTATTTGAATTTACATTCATTATAAGAATTAATGCTAGTATAAGATAGTTTTAATGGGAATGGTAAGTTTTCTAAGTATGTATTTTTATTTATTCCTTTAAAACTATTATCATATGTTTGATATGGAATATCATAGTGTGTATATAGTTCTTTTAACATTGGAGTTATTTCTTGGTATCTGTTATAAGTATCTAGTTTACTTCCTAGTCTTAACTTGTTATATAGATTACTAGATTTGTAAGTATCTTCTTCTGGTGTTATTACTTTTATTTTGTATTCTTCAATTATACTGGATGGATACATACTTTGAAATGGAGTTTGTAGTTTATATGATAAATAAAGATTTTTAATAGAATAAAATATATTAATTAGAGATGTTTTAGCTTGTTTGTTCTTTTCATCTGTTGTATATAATTCTACTTCTTTTTTATCTTTATCAGAAATAAAGTCTGTATCTTTTTCTAGTTTTGGAAGATTATCTTGATTTAGGCCTAAAACAAATACATATTCATCATCCATAAACTCTTCATTTTCTAGATTTTTTATTTGTACTGCATCTTTATATTCTTCACTAGTAATACTAGCACTTTTTATTTTAGAGATTAATAATTCTTTGTATTCTTTACTATCATCTTTTAAGTCTACTAATGAGTTTAAAATAGATACTAATTTCTTTGTTATTTTATTATTGTTTTCTAGGTCTAATTTTTCTTCTTGTAAGTAATCTTTTACTACTTTTGTACCAAAGATTGTATATTTCATCTCTAGATTTATTGGTATTTTATAATAAGTAAATATTCTATCTATTGTATATAAGTAATCTTTTGATACATTTGTTAAATAAATTTTATTAATATTTACATTTTGTTTTAATAATTTTAATATTTCTAGAGCTATACCATTTACTTCATCTTCCATAGTCTTATATTCGGTTACTGTTAGCTCTTTTTCTTGTGGGATAGTATCTTCTTCTACTTCTAACGCATGACGCTCATATAAGTCTAATTTAGGGTAATTTAAGATAAGTTTTCTTTTGTTTTTTATATAGTCTTTAAAAGATGGGTTATATTCTAATAATCCATTTTCTTTTAATTCTTTTTTTAAACTTTGTAAAAAGTTTAATTTTTTATTTTGAAAAACTTTGTCTTCATCAATTACATAAAGATAATTCAGATATACTTTACATACATCTACTTTATAATGATACTTTTTCATTAAATAAAGAAGGGCGTTATCTTTATATGTAAAAAAGTAGTTATCTAAATATTCTTTTTTGGTCATAAATTTTAAATTATATAATTTATCTTCTTGTTCTAGTTTTTCTAATATCTTTAGTTTTTCTTCATTTGGACAAATGATTAACATATTATTTTCTAGTTTTTGCATGATGGTCACCAACTTTACTTATTTTTTTGTTATCTAATATATATCCTAGGGTAATACTCGCTAGAAGGGCTTCAAATATTTGTAGAGAATACGCATATCTTGGCATTACTTCTATGAATAAATAGACACCAAAATATACGAATAAGATTAGTAATATTAATATTTGTTCTTTTTTATAGGTCTTTTTAAATAAAGTGATAGCGCTTAATAAAGACATGATAACAAAGAAGTAAATAAATATTTGATTGATACCTTCATATAGTTTTAAGTCTTCTTGATTTTCTATATGTCCTAATGACCATGAAAGATCAGAATTCAACCATAGTATTTTGGTTTTTTTAGCAAACAATAATGGATATTGTTGCCACTCTTCTTGGATTCTCTTTTTTAACTCTTTGGTTGTTTTCTTTTTATCGTATGAATATTTGACAGCATCATCTTCACTATACTGCCCTCTTGTTTCAACATTTAATCCTTCTAAAAATTTCCATGATGAATTTTTATTTTCTAATCCGCTTGGACTAATGTCTGTTGCTTTTAGAACGAAGGATGTTGCTGTTGTTAGAGTGAAATAACTGATTATAATTAAACATAAATTTATTATTAGTGCTTTTCTATTTTCTTTTTTTATCATTAAAAAGATAGTATATAAAACAAAAGCAATAATTATTACTATTGTTTCACTCCTTAACATATTACTTATTCCAAGAAGGATACCTATTATTACAGGCATTAGTTTATTCTCTTTTTTCTTTTTCATCCATAAATAAATAGCAATTAGTATGAGTAACATAGGAAGTAATTGATTTGTTAATACTGTGTTTAATAATAAAGGGAAAAGAAATATTGAATAAATAATACTTATGATAATTGCTGCTTTGGTGGTAGATAATTCTTTTCCTATCAAATAAATCATAATTACTGTAGAGGACGTAACTATGGCATTTACTATTTTTAAAAATGTAATACTATTTATTATATTTAACAATATAGCTTGATAGATTACATGTCCCATTTGATATCCCCAACATATAAAATATGGCATACTCTTATAAGCATCTGTTCCATTTACTAATTCTTTTGATGCATCTAGCATTGTTTTAAAGTCTGATATTACTGGTGTATCAATCCATAGTATTACTCCTATTCTAATTACAAATGCAAATAAGAATAAGAAAATAATGATTTTATGTTTTGATATCCATTTCTTGATTTTATTCATCTATATCACCCATTTTATTATAACAGTTTTTTTGAGAACAAAAGAATTAAGTAAGCTTAATTCGCCTTGGTCGTCACCTCCCAAGTTTCCTGCTTCACAGACTAGGTAACCCTACTTCTCCACAGGCTTAACATCCGATAGTCGCTACCGTAGTTTTGTTCTTACCTTTCTTATATGTATTGTTTTATATATTTCTTTAACCCTTCAAATAATATATTATAACTAGCATTATAATCTCTATCATGATTACTTTCACATTTTGGACATACCCAACTTCTTACACTTAACTTTTTTACTTCCTCATTCTTATATCCACATTTACTACATATCTGACTACTTGGATAATAACTATCTATTTGAATATATTTCTTTCCATATATCTTAGCTTTATATTCTAATACTCTACATATTTCTCCTAGACTTACATTTGTTAAGTGTTTAGATATTTTCTTTTCTTCTATCATTCCCTTTATGTTTAAGTTTTCTGTTACTATGATATCATTTTCTATTACTAGCTTTTTAGTTATTTGATGGATAAGATATTTTCTTGCATTCTTTAATTTTTGATATAATACCGCAAGTCTTCTTTTGGTTTTATAATAATTATTACTTCTTTTTATTCTTCGAGATAATTCTCTTTGACATCTTTTTATTCTTTTTTCATATTTTTCTATTAATCTAGGATTTCCTATCTTTTCATTATCACTTGTAATTATAATATCTTTAATCCCTAGATCTATTCCTATTATTTTTCTTGGAGTTAGTTTTGTATATATATCGTTTTCTTCTACTACTACACTTACATAATATTTACCAGTAGAAGCTTGTTCTACAGTTGCATTTATAATTCTTCCTGGTAAATATTCTAAATCTCTATATCCTCTTATTTTTACTTCTTTTAACTTAGGAAGTTTTATTATGTCTTTTTTTAAATTTACTTCTATACTTTGATATGTTTTATCTTTATAACTACTACTTATACAATTAGTTCTATAACATCTTCTAGAATTATATTTGCTTTTAAATTTAGGATAACTACCTTGTTTTTTATAATATCTTTTAAATGCATCATCTAAATTAAATAAACAACATCTCAAACTACAAGAATCTACTTCTTTTAAATATGGATATTCTGCTTGTAAGTTTTTTAAATCTTTTATCATATCAAAACAAGATAAATTGCCTTCTTTTTTCTTTTCTAGATAATAATTATATACTAATCTAGTACAACCAAATGTCTTATGAATTAATTCTATTTGACTAATTGTAGGATACATACGAAAACGATAAGATTTATACATAACAATCCCCCTGATGATTTAAATATATAATACATTTGTTCGTTAGTCAACTGTTTTCTATTAAATTTTCAAATTTGTATTTTCGAAAAGAAAATTCTTTATAAATAAGAAAAAAGAAGCTTACTCAGCTTCTTTTACTTCTACTACTTTTTTTCCTTTGTAGTTTCCACATTTTGGACAAACTCTATGAGCTTTGATCATTTCTCCACAACTTGGGCATTTTACCATACCTGGAACTTCCATTGCGTTATGACTTCTTCTCATTCTTTTTCTTGTCTTTGAAACTTTACGAAAAGGAACAGCGAACATTTGAATGTCTAATTTCATCATATTATCACTCCTCTTTCATCTTATCTAATAATTCACTAAATGGATTGTTACTTTCTGTAAGCTCATTTTCACTCACTAATTTCCATCCGTCTCCTCGAAATTTAGAAAAGTCTTCCACTTTTGTAAACTGTAGAGGGACCTCTAGTACAATATTTTCCCATAAAAATGAAAATATATCAAGTGTATTTTCATTTTTTTTACAATTTTCTTCAATTATGTCGTCATATTCAATAGAAAATGGGTACTCTATAGGTTCTAGAGAGATAGAATCTTCTATTACCATATTTCCTTCTACTTTACAATTGATACTGTCAACCTCTTCTTCTAAATCATCTTCACTTGGAGATAAATATACATAACCATCTACTTTGATATTCTCTAATTTTTTTACTCCCGTTGTTCCAAAGAAACTCTCTGGTATTGTGTAGTAGTTTGTAATATCAATCTGCTTTGCTACATGGCTATGAAGTGGTGTTAAATCAATATCCATATTATCACCTAATTTCTGTTTAATATCGCTACTTCTCTATCATCTTCGACGATTTGTATTTTTCCATGATAGTGTCTTACTGCTCCTGCTTGTAGCGTAGTATCTTGCTTTGTCCAAACACGAATTGTATATTCTTCTTCTTTTAATGGTTTTATTTTTGTTTGAACTAATATACCTTCATTTAATTCTTCTAAATTATAAATTCCTGTTTTTTTGTTGTCTTTAATAGCTACACGAATAATATCTTTAGGCATTTGGTATTCACTACATCCATCTTCGAATACCATTTCTAAATCATCCACTAATTTTACTGTATAATTTACTGGAATGGTCATGTTGTTTTTTATTGTAAAAGTGTATGATTGTGAAGCTAGTCCTACTGAGTCTGTTACTGGTGTTACTCTTGATAAAGTAACTTTATCTCCAGTTTCCTCATGAAATGTGATATCTAAAGATTCTGAACTATAGTCCGTATTTCTTTCATTTTGAAATTTATAATAAATATGATGAGTAGCAAAAATAGCTAATGCTAATATAAAGCAAATGATTAGTGCACTCTTTATTCTTTGTTTTCTATAATTGTAATACATAATACACCTCTGTTACTATGATAATATTTATCTTTTGTTTCGTCAACTTATTTTATACAGTTAAATTTATCATGTTTAAAAAATCAGTAGCAACTTTTTCTGGGCTTTTTCCTAATTCATCTACTTGATAATTTAAATCTTGCATTACCTCATCTGTTAGATATGGTCCTAATGCATTTAATACTTTTTCTATTTCTGGGTATTCTTTTAGGGTATCGCTTCTTACTAGTGGAATTGCATAGTATGGTGGGAAGAAATTTTTATCATCTTCTAACACTACTAAATTAAATTTCTTTAACAATCCATCTGTTGTGAATGCATCAATGACTTGGGCATTATTATTTTGTAAAGCTGTATATCTTGGGCTGCCATCAATTCCTATGGTATCTTTAAATGATAATCCGTATTCTTTTTCTAGACCAGGTAGACCATCTTCCCTATTAATAAATTCTAGGGTTGGAGCGATAATTAAATCATTGGAAACTCTTGTCAGATCACTAATGGTTGCTAGATTGTATTTTTGGGCTGTCTCTTTTGTTACAGCTAATGCGTAAGTGTTATTAAATGCCATTTGATTTAATACTTCAATATCATACTTTTCTTTCATTTCCTTTTTTATTGTTTTATATACTTTGTCTACATCTGAAATAGGTTTATGTTTTAAAATATCTGTGTAGTCAGTTCCAGCATAGTCGATATATAAATCGATGTTATCATTTGTTAACGCAGAAAATACTACTTGAGCACCACCTAAATTACATTCATTTTCTACATCAATATCTGTATTATTCTCTATTGCATGTGAAGTCATGTAGCAAAGAATTTCTTGTTCTGTAAAATCTTTGCTACCAACACGAATTACATTGTCTGATTTCTTAGAAAAGTCTATTTCTTGTAAAAACAATAAGCCTATAATTAATATAGTGATAATCACTATTATTTTGTTCTTTCTACGTTCTTTTTTTTGCTTTTCTTTACTTTTTGTTTCATTTTGCAAACTAATTGGTGTAACTAATTTTTCTATTGCTCCAAAGAAATAGTCTACTAATAATGCTAGAATACATGCTGGAATTGCCCCTGCTAAAATTTGATAGTTATTTACGGTACGGATACCTGAAAATATTAAATAACCTAGTCCACCTCCCCCAATGAAGGCTGCCATAGTCATAAGTCCTACAGCACTAACGGATGAAATTCTTACACCAGCCATGATAATTGGTAAGGCTTCTGGAATTTGAATTTTAGTTAAAATTTGGGCTTTCGTAAGACCGATTCCAGTTGCAGCTTCTACGGTTGCTGGTGAAATATTGGCAATTCCTGTATATGTATTTTTAATAATTGGGAGTAATGAATATAGTACTACTACTACAATTGCTGGCGCTGTTCCTATCCCTAGAAATGGTATCATAAACCCTAATAATGCCATGCTTGGTATTGCTTGTGTTACACTTGTAATTCCGAGTACAGGCTTATTTAACTTCCTTTTATAGCTAATTAATATACCAATTGGTACACCAATAATAATTGCAATAATTAAAGCAAGAGCCGTTAGCTCAATGTGTTCAATACATAGAGAGATGATTTGATCTTTATTTTCTATTATATAATCAATAAATTCCATTACTCATCCTCCTCTGTAAACTGTTGACTTAATGCAGTAATTAAGCTACTTCTAGTAATTAAACCCGTTAAACGTTTTTCTCTATCTACTACTGGAATAGTTGCAGATTTTGTATTTTTAATTAGTTTTGCTAAGTCCACAATTGAATCATTTTCTTTTACGGATACTATATCTTTTTCAATATACTCTTTTATTCCTTTTACTTTATGATTTTTTAGACTTAGACTTTCTGCATAAAGTATACCTATTAGTTTTCTTTCTTCGTCTACTACCATTAGACTATCTACTTTTGTCATACGCATCTTATTAATACAATAGAATTTAGAATCATCTTCTTTGCAGGTTACTGGTCTAGCAATCATAATATCTTTTACTTTAATAAATTCTGGAGAATTCCAAATCCTTTTATGCCCTACAAAGTTTTTTACGAAATCATTTGTGGGATGTTTTAAGATGTTTTCAGGAGTATCATATTGAACTAATTCTCCCTGATCCATGATAGCTATTTTATCTGCTAACTTGATTGCTTCATCCATATCATGGGTTACAAATACGATTGTTTTATGAAATTTTCTTTGTAATTTTAAAAGTTCATCTTGTAGAGCTGTCCTACTCATAGGATCTAGGGCACTAAATGGTTCATCCATCAAGATTATTTTCGGATCTGTCATAAATGCTCTTGCAATTCCAATTCGTTGTAGTTGCCCCCCAGATAGTTCATTTGGATAACGATCTAGTAGTTTTTCATCTAAACCTACCATATCCATCATTTCTTTGACTCGTTTGATTCTTTTTAGCTCAGGCATCTTCTCAATTTTTGCTATAATTTCTATGTTTTCTCTAATTGTCATATGAGAAAAAAGTCCGGTCTGTTGGATAACATACCCCATTTTTCTACGTAGTTTGACATCATTAATGTTTTTGATATTTTGTTTATTAATTGTAATTTCTCCAGAGGTTGGAGAAATTAGTTTATTAATCATTTTTAAAGTAGTTGTTTTACCACAACCAGATTCTCCAATCAAACATACTAAATCACCATCTTCTATAGTAAAGGAGATGTCTTTTAATACTGTCGTGGTTTTATAACTTTTGCTCACATCTTTAAATACAATCAAATTTACTCCTCCTATTCTTTTACCTTTTTATTATAGCATGGAGCAATCTTTTTTTCTCCTTTATTTTTATTTTTTGCATAAAAAAAGAGTTTTAGAAAACTCTTTTACACATCTTTACTCTTTAATGCTTTAGCAAATCTCGACCATATTTTTTCATTCGAATAGTTTAGAATTCCTACTTTATATACTCGCAATCCATATTTTACCATGACTAGTATTGTAATTATTAATACTATAATTGAAATAATTACATCTATCATACTAATTTGTCCAATGATATATAAAGATGGTGATACTAAACAGGAAATAAATGGTACATATGATAATATTCTGATTAATACAGAGCCATCAAACATACCAGCCATAATTGCTAAATAGTAGCCAGCTAATAATACTAACATAATTGGTGTTTGAATTTGATTGAAGTCTTCCATATTAGTAGTCATCGCAGCTAATATTCCAGCAATCAATGAGTAAGCTAAAAACGATAATAGCATCATAATCAGTATCGCAGGAAGTAAGGTAATTATTTTATCTAAGAATCCTGATTCTACTGTTGCAGTTAATAGACTGTCTACATTTGGATCTATTGATAAGTGTCCTTTCGTACTGATTAATATTCCAATTACAGAATATAATACTAATAATAGTCCTTGAATAATGATAAATAGATTGCTAGCTATTACTTTTGATAGAAGATGAACTTTAGGACTGACATTGGAAATGATAATTTCCATACTTTTCGTTGTTTTTTCTTCACAAATTTCTCCACCTATCATTTGTACTAAAAAGATAATTAGCATAAAGAATGGGAGAATTAATGTTGGGAAAAGACTTCCCATGACCAATTCCATGTTTTCATCTACTGATTTTTTGTCATTTAATACTATTCTTTCTGTAGTCATAGGTGAGGATATTTTAGCAAGTAATATAGGGTCTGTATTTGTTTTTACTAAAGCTACACTTGTTTTTGTACTATTTAATCCTTGAGAAATATATTGGTAAGTACTACTATCTATTTTTTCTTTACTGATAACTTTTGCTGTAACGAAGTTTTCTTCATCGTTATCAAACACAATAGCTACCTCGTTATCTTTTAAATCTTTTTTTAGCTGTTTTTCCGTTTTATTACTTGCTTTTACAACAATCTTTTCATCCTCTTCTTCTTTTGTTATCTCTTTCATACTTTGTTTAAATATATCAAAAGAAATATCTGTTTTATCTACTACTAGAATTTTAGTCTTTTCGCTAAAATCCCCTCCAAAGAAGGCAATAATTGAATTGATGTTAATTAAGGCGATAATTACTAGTGCTAGCATAATGTTAACACCGATAAACCATTTTGACTTTATTTTTTTTCTTAAACTTTGCTTTGTCAAATACCAAAATTTATTACTCATGTACTTCACCTACTTTCGCAATGAATATTTCATTTAGTGTTGGTTCTGTTACATCATATTTTGTGATATTACAATTTTTAATTTTAGCAAATATTTTAGGAGCAACTGTCTCTTCTTCTACTTTTACTTCATATTCATCTTTTTGCTTTGTAACAGAGATAACTCCTTTTATCTTTTCTAACTCTTTTAATGGAAGATCATCTCCTCGAATTAGAATATTTTTCTTTTTATATTCCTTTTTAATATCTTTTACGTATCCATCAACTACTGGTTTACCTTTTACTAAAATAATTAATTTTTCGCAAAAGTTTTCAATATGTTCCATTTGATGAGATGAAAAGATAATAGAACATCCTTCTTTTTGCAATTTATAAATTGCCTTTTTCATTAACTCTACGTTAATTGGGTCTAATCCCGTGAAAGGTTCATCTAATATTAGTAATTTAGGATGATGAATTACCGCAGAGATAAATTGTATTTTTTGTTGATTACCTTTGGATAATTCTTTAATTTTTCTATTTTCATAACTCTCAATTTGAAAGTCTTTTAACCATTTCTTTAATTCTTTTTCTATCTCTTTTTCTTTCATTCCTTTTAAGATACCATAAAAAACAATTTGTTCTTTTACAGTCATTTTGGTAAGTAGACTTCTTTCTTCTGTTACAAATCCTATTTTGTCTGTAATAGAATAATCGATATGGTGTCCGTCTAGTAGAACAACTCCATCCGTTGCTTCTAATAGTCCCATAATGATTCTGAACGTTGTTGTTTTTCCAGCACCATTCTCACCTAATAGCCCGAATATTTCTCCATCTTTTACTTCAAAAGATAGATTGTCTACGGCTTTATTCTCACCGTAATATTTTACGATACTTTTAACTTGTAGCATAACTTACTCCTCTCTATTTATATTGTAGCATTTTTCTTATTTGCAATCATTCTATTTTTTTCTACTAGATACTTCGTTTTGCTTTATTCCTAGTCTCTCCCTGAAATTTTGATAGCTTTCTCGTTGCCATTTAATAATATCATAAATATTAGTATTTAATATTTGCTCATCTGAGCAATTTTTAAAAATTAATTTATGAATATCTATAATATTATTTCTAAAAGTAGTTATTACATTTTTGTCTTCCACTAGTCCGCTTAAAATTCCAATAAAACTTTCTAAAGTTAAATTTGATATAGCACTGTTACTTTCAATCTGCTTGCCAATATTAAATAAATCCAATGGAGTTATACTAGCTAAAAATTGGGACGAATCAGTTGATTCTAGTTGATTTTTCTTATCTTCTAATATGATTGTTTCTTGCTGACTATCACTTTCTTGATCTTCTACTGGCTGTAATTCAAAGTTTCCGTGTTCTATAGCATTTCTGAGATGGCTATAAATTTTTGTGTTTATATTACTGGTTTTCTTTATGATTTGCTCCATAATCTTACTATATTCTTTTGATAAATTATATGCTTTTCCTATGGACTCACTATCTTGCCTTGCTTTTTCTATGCAACTCCCTATTCCATTTTCCCCTCTCGGAATTGCCATTTCTTTATTTTTATCGCGTATAAATTTCTCTAAATCTTGTTTTATCTTTGTAATATCTGAATCACCTTGATTAAAAATATCTAATCCATGAAAATTAAGCGCCTCTATTTTTTCTATATTAGAAATTTCAGAGCAAGCAAAAAGAAATGTCATGTATCCATATAAAGAAACGATGTGATCTTTTTTCTCTTCTAACTCTAATAGAGCAGATATGTCCCCCATCACTTCTTGCATTATTATAGAATAGTCTTGTGCTGAGTCATTTTTTTCTATGCTTTTTATTTTTTCTTTTATTCTTTTAGCTATCTTTTTAGTCTCAATATTTTCTGATTTTATTATATATTCATAAAGAGATAGATTATTCTTTGGAGCTTTATTACTTTGTTCTTCTTCACTCTGTTTTTCTCTAATATATTTATTTTTTTCTATACTATCTTTCCTAATAATTTTCTGCTTCTTATCTTCTATAAAATTTTGGTTTATTTTTAGCAATTTTTTGTCTTCTTCTTTTAGACGCAAAGTATTTAAATATTTATAGTAACTTTCTTCTATGAATTTTTTTGCTTCATTTTCTGTATCTAGGTATGGTAAAAGCCTTCTAATTCTCGACATATTTTCTAGAGAAAAAGATATATTTATAAACTCTATCACTGGGATAGTACATTTGATTTTATAGGGATTCTTTATGCTTTTAGACTGATCACTTACTTCTGCATCTCCATTTTCAGATAATTTAAAATGTCCATGAGCAAGTGCATCTCTTAATCTATGTAGTATTAGTAAGTCTTGTTTCACTTGGATATCTGATAAAAATTTATTGCCATTTTCATCCAATGTTATAACTGATAAATCGTTTCCTAGATTTAATTGTGTTGCATGCTTTTTTATATAGTGAGCTAAAGCACGCAGTTCGTGTAATTGTTCTTTCGTTCCTCTAAATACTATACAATGATTTTCAGAATCCTTTTTTACAAATTTTTCTTTCAGTAAAATAAGTTTTACAATTTGTAATATTGCACATTGTCTAATTTCTAAATTTCTAGGGACTTTTGTAACAATTTCTTTAAAAAAGTCTTCTGTTAATTGTCTCATTATTTCTATATTTTCTCTTTCACTGGTCACAAATTATCCTCCCCTAAATATTTTACTGATAAATATTAATAGTTTGAAATAATTTTATCACATGTTTTTTTATTCTTCTAGTTATATCAATCAACTTTACATTAATAGAATACAATAAAAAAAGAGAATTTATAACTCTCTAGTTTTTTTCATGATTTTTACTAAGCCTTTTGCTTTTGCTTCTTCATACGGCATAGCACAAAATTTAAATTCTACTTTCTCTTCCTCATTAAAATCTCCTTTGCCTGTCATATAATAAATACATTTATCTTTTTCTTCTTCCCATTCGCCTATATATCTTTTTATATATGTTAATTGAGGATTTTCTAAAGTGGATATTACTTTTAACAAGTCATCTCCACCAATATAATAATTTCTTTCTTTTAAGAATTTTTGTATTTCCCAGTTATACATTTCCTTCCCCCTATATTTATTAACTATGCATTCTGAAGGAAAGCAATATATCCACAGTAGGCTTCATATATGTCTGATTTAGATGTTACTTCCCATGGAGCATGCATACTTAATACACCTACTCCGCAATCAATTACTTCTACATTGTAATTAGCTAAAATATAGGCGATTGTTCCTCCACCGCCAACATCTACTTTACCAAGTTCTGATAGTTGGAATGACACATCTGCTTGATCCATGATTTTTCTAAGTTCCGCAATATATTCTGCATTAGCATCATTGCTGCCACTTTTTCCACGAGAACCAGTATATTTGCAAAAGACCACTCCATGACCAAAACGAGATGAATTTCTTTTGTCCATAGCTGACTTATATAGTGGATCATAGGCTGCATTTACATCACTTGATAACATTTTAGAATGATTAAGTACCCTTCTTACTGCAAGAGAGGAATCGTTACCCATTAGAGTACAAATTTCTGCAATTGCATTATCAAAGAAATGAGACTGCATCCCTGTTGCTCCTACACTTCCTATTTCTTCTTTATCAACTAATATACAACTTAAGGTTTTTTTCGTGTTTTCTACTTCTAGAAAGGCTTCAAGTGAGGTGTAAGCACAAACTCTATCATCCTGACCATACGCCATAATCATACTCTTATCTAATCCGAAGTCTCTTGCTTTTCCTGCTGGGACTATTTCTATTTCTGCTGATAGAAAGTCATCTTCTTCAATATTATATTTTTCTTTTAAAATCATTAGTATATTTTGTTTTACTTTGTCTTTTTCTTCTGTTTCTAATGGCTTACTTCCAATAATTGGGTCAAGATCTTCTCCTTCTACTAGTTTAGCTCCTTCTTTTTTCATTTGTTCGCTAGCTAGATGTGGAAGTAAATCTGTAATTCCTATTACTGGGTCCGCATCATCTTCACCAATACAAATTTCTATTTTAGTACCGTCTTTTTTTATTACTACTCCATGAATCGCTAAGGGTAGTGTTACCCATTGATATTTTTTTATTCCACCATAATAATGAGTATCAAAATAAGTAAAACCATCGCTTTCATAAATTGCGTTTGCTTTTAAGTCTATTCTTGGAGAATCGATATGTGCTCCTAAGATATTCATTCCATTAGTTATAGGCTCTGTACCAATATTAAATAAGGCTACTGCTTTTCCTTTATTGTTTACATAAATTTTATCTCCAGGAAGAATTCTTTTATTTTCACTAATATACTCTTCTAAATTTTCATAACCTTTTTCTTCTGCTCGTTTAATGATTTCTTTCGTTGTTTCTCTTTCTGTTTTAGCAATTGTTAAAAATTGTTTGTAATCATTGCATAATAAGTCTAATTTATTTAAATCTTCTTCTGTATATTTTTTCCACGCACTTTCTTTTTCCATTCTCTCATCCTCCTACTGTTAGTATAGCATTTTTCTCTTTTTTTATAAATAAAAAGAAACCTTTTGGCTTCTATTTTTATCATATTATATTATTAATTATCTCTTTTATTTCTTCTATTAATGCTTGTTCTTCGAGTTCTTTATGATGATGATAGACTAATTCATGAGAAAGATTGTCTATCATGTTTAAAATAATATGAGTTTTCTCTAATGGATTTTTTAATTTGATATTATTTTCTTCTAAATATTTTACTACTTCTTTTGTTATTTGCCACTCGTTTTCTTGATATAGTTTAGCTAATTCTGGATCTTGGTGAATTAGTGCTACTAATTCTTCATGGTGTATTTTATATTTTTTGTGATTTTTAATACTAAATTTTATTATTTCATCTATTAATTCTTCTTTGTTTGTTATCTTTTTTCTAGTATTAATCATGGGGAACATTATTTTAGTAAGATATTCATTCATTCCAGCCGTTAGAATATCTTTTTTATTAGAGAAATATTGATAAATACTACCAGTAGAAACACCAGCATATTTAGCAATATCTACACAGTTAATGTGATGGTATCCTTCTTTACATATTAACTCAAAGCCTTTTTCAATAATTTTTTGTTTTGTAGCAATCGATGTTTTCTTTACTGGTTCTCTAACTTGTACCATGTTATTCTTCCTTTCTTTTATTTTAAGAATCCGTTTATAATTACTTCTTCTGCTTCCTTTTCTGATAGTCCTAAAGACATTAATTTCATTAGTTGTTCGCCAGCAATTTTTCCAATTGCTGCTTCATGTATTAAGTTTGCATCTACGTTTTTAGCAAATATTTCCGGAACTGCTTTTACTTGTCCTTCTCCTTTAATAATCGCATCACATTCTACATGAGCATAACATTTTGTATTTCCTGTGATATTAGAGATAAACTCTTGATAAGAATTGTCTGTTGCGACCGAGCGTGATGTAACATGAGTAGAAGAATTTTCTCCTTTTAAATTTACTACAAATTCTGTTTTGGCTTGTTGATCCTTACTAGTCAATATTTTCTCTGTAATCACTAAAGTAGCGTCACTATCTAATTCTGCTTTCGTTGTACGAATAGTATCGTCTACACCTTTGATTTGTGTTGTATCCATTACCATATAAGACCCTTTTGCCATATAAATTTCAGTTACGGGATTTAGTACTTTTTTACCATCTCCTACACCTAGTCCACAATGACGTTCAATATATTTTACTTTAGCTCCTTCTTCTAGATAAAATCTATGAATTCCATCATGCTGTGCATCCCAGTGACCATTGTTAGTGATACCACATCCAGCAACAATAATAATATTAGCATTTTTCCCAATATGAAAATCATTATATACTACGTCTTTTAAACCACTTTCTGTAATAATTACTGGTATATTTACAGTACCAAATAGAGTATTTTCTTTTACGTAAATGTCAATTCCGCTATTATCTTCTTTAGATACAATATTAATATTAGGATTTACTTTACGGTCTAGTTTTTGTCCGTTTTTTCTGATGTTGTAACTATCTGCTTTTGTAGGATCTTCTCCAACTACTTCTTTTAATAGTTCTTTATCTTCCCGATTCACAAGTAGCCACCTCCTTACAACATTTCTTTGGTTTAAAAATGTGGTCGAAAACTTCTTCTTTTTTTCCAAATTTTTGGATTGTTCCTTGACCCATTAAAATGATTTCATCAGCAATGTTTAATATTCTTTCTTGATGAGATATTACAAGAGTTGTACCTTTCGAAGTAGCACTTATCTCTTTAAAAACCTCTGTTAAATTTTGAAAACTCCATAAATCAATTCCTGCTTCAGGTTCGTCAAAAATAGCTAAGTATGGATTTCTTGCCATGACAGTTGCGATTTCTATACGTTTTAATTCCCCACCGGATAATGATTTATTTACTTCTCTATCTACATATTCAATTGCACAAAGTCCTACTTTTGATAAAATATTACAGGCTTCCTTTTTTGTTAATTCTTTGCTTGTAGATAATTTTAATAAATCATATACCGTTATTCCTTTAAATTGTACTGGTTGTTGAAAAGCAAAACCAATACCTATTTTAGCACGATAATCTATTGATTTGTTTGTAATATCTTCACCATTCAACAAAATTGTTCCAGAATCTGGTTTTTCTATTCCCATGATAATTTTAGCCAGTGTTGATTTACCAGATCCATTAGGACCTGTAATTACATAAAATTTTTCTTCTTCTAGTTTTAGATTTATATGATCTAAAATTTTTTTATCATTTCTTTTGAAACATATGTCTTTTAATTCTAACATATTTTCTCCTTTCTATCCTAAAGCAACGTCTAATATCATCATTAAGACAAATCCTAGAGTTACTCCTATTACTGATAAATTTGAATGCTCTCCACTTTGGGCATCTGGTATTAATTCCTCTACTACTACATATATCATAGCACCTGCTGCAAAGGCAAGTAAGAATGGAAGCATTGGCGTCATATAAGTTGCGAAAAGAATCATAAGTATTGCTCCTATTGGTTCTACAATTCCAGATAATGTTCCAACTAAAAAAGCTTTGTGTTTCGATTTTCCTGCTGCTTTTAGTGGCGTTGATATAATTGCCCCCTCAGGAAAGTTCTGAATTGCGAGTCCTATACTTAAGGCAAATGCTCCTGCTATTGTCATAGTAGAAGATCCAGTCATCGCTCCAGCAAATACAACCCCGGCTGCCATTCCTTCCGGAAGATTATGCAGAGTTACTGCCAATGTTAGCTTAGTAATTTTACTTAAATGATTTTTAGGCCCCTCTTCTTTTTTAGCATCTACATGTAAATGAGGGATTATTACATCAAGTAATAATAAAAATCCGACACCTAGTATAAATCCAGATGCTGCTGGTATCCATGGAATTAATCGTTCTTCTTTACTCAAGTCTAATGCTGGTATTAGTAACGACCAAACCGATGCAGCTAGCATCACGCCGGATGCAAATCCTAACAAAAACTTTTTCCAGTTATGCTTCATTTTATCTTTTAATAGATAAACACAGGCTGATCCTAACATTGTTCCAAAAAAAGGTATTAATATACCAATTATAACACTTGAATTCACTTGTTCACCTCTTTTTATTTCATTTTGAAGTATTTATTATGAAACATATTTCATATTAATTATATCTTTTTTTTGCTAATTGTCAATATAAAAAGAAAAAGAAGTAAAAAACTTCTTTTTAGTTAAAGTTTACTAATTTATGAGCTAAGCGGTATCCTATCATCGTTAATAGTCTACCCGCTTTTGTTGGAAATGATACCCAGGTTGCCATAGTACAGTATCTAATACTATGATATAGTTTTGGATTTTTCTCTTTTACTTTTTTCCAAAGGTCTTTGTATTGTTTTTCTCCTTCTTTGGTATAAGCGATTCTAGAGAATACAACTCCAATCGTCATTAAGAAAATACATTCTCTTCTCATTAATTTACGTAATTTTTTATTTTCTATCGTTGTTAAATCGTATGCTGTACATACTCTTTCTGACACTAATACTTGATGAGAACTACGTTTAATCATTTGGCTTTCTTGTACTGATTGATCACTTCTTCCGATATAGTAGCGATATAGATCTAAATCTAAATAATAAATAGTTTCCGTATTTACTAGAGGTAAATAGATAAATAAATTATCTTCATAAAAAACATGTTTTGGTAAATCTATGTTACTTTTATCTAGTACCCTCTTTTTATACATCATCGAATGAAGAGAGGGATATTGTGTTAATTTAAAACGATGAATATCATCCCATGTTAATACTTTATTTTCATCATATACATTAGCAAAAGAAATTACTTGATCACTTCTACCATCTGTATATGTATATACATAATTACATACTACTAAATCTGTATCTATATGTTTTATTTCTTTTAGTAGCTTTTTATAAGCTTTTTCGTCTAACCAATCGTCGCTATCTACCACTTTAAAATATTTACCTGTAGCATGTTTTAATCCCGTGTTTATTCCTTCTCCATGACCTCCATTTTCTTGATGAATTACTTTTACTGTTTCTGGATATTTCTTGTGATACTGGTCAGCTATTTTTCCTGTTTTATCTGTTGAACCATCATCAATTATAATTATTTCTACTTGTTCTTTTCCTATCAATAAGGAATCTATACATTTTTTCATATATCCTTCTGAGTTGTAACAGGGTACAACAAATGATATATCTTTCATATTTCACCAACTTACTATTTTTATTAATTCATTTTATCTGTTTTTTATCTGCGTTTAGAAATATAATATGTGCTATCTTTAACAAACTCCATTCTTCCCAAGTAATTACGTGATGCAAATTCATCTTCATCTAAGGTGTAACCACAGGCTTCTGCTGTATTAATGCTATTTTTATTACTTGGGTCAATATCTAATCTAATCGACCTAATGTTGTGATTTTCAAATAAGTAGTCTGTTGTTTCTCTAATCATTGTACTTCCATAACCAAATCCACGATATGCCTTTAAGACCGCATATTCTAAAAACACTTCATCACGAACTCTACTTGATATAAATAAATATCCAATAGGAATATCTTCTACTTCTACTACAAAAGCACTTTGATAAATATTTCGGTTGTTATTTTTAGAGTTTTCTAGTCTAGGGCCTATTTGATGAATAAAACTTGAATGAGATTCTCCTTTTTCAAACTCTTCTTTTAAATTCTTATGTTTTTCTTCTTTGTATCTTGTTAGTTTTAAAGACTCTAATTCTATATTCACATAATCACCTATATTTATTTTATCACTTATGTCTAGTAATAGAAAGTATTTAAATTTAACTTTTTATATTTCTAGACACGTTTAAAAGAATTCCCATACTAACCATACTGATTAAAAGAGAAGAGCCCCCGTAAGATAAAAATGGAAGTGTTACCCCTGTTACTGGTATCATGCCTATTACTACCATTAAATTCATAATTGCCTGAAATATAATTTGAAATGTCATACCAATGCATAAGTATTTAGCAAACTGATCTTTGCTACTTAAGGCAATTTTTATTCCTCGCCATAAAATAATAGAAAAAAGGCCTACTACAATAAAAGCTCCTGCTACACCAAATTCTTCTGCTATAATTGAAAAAATGAAATCTGTCTGTGGTTCAGGTAGGTAGAAGTGCTTTTGAATCGAATTTAAGAATCCTGTTCCTAATAGGCCACCTGGACCTATGGCATATAGACTTTGAATAATTTGAAATCCTGTTCCTAATGCATCACTCCATGGATCTATAAATGAAGTAATTCTATCCATTCTATATGGGGCAATCACAATTAATATTATGACACCAATGACTCCAATTACTCCCATTCCTATGAAAAACTTCATGTTTACTCCAGCAATAAATAATAGAGCAATAATAGATACTACTAGAATCGCTCCTGTTCCCATATCTGGTTGTAACATGATGAGGCCAAATAAGAAAAATAATATTCCTAAGATAGGAAAAACACCTTGTTTATAACTTTTTAGAAACTTATTACTATTTGTTAAATATTTGCTAGTAAAAATAATCATACCCAACTTGGCAAACTCACTTGGTTGTATTCCTAAAGAACCTATTCCGAACCAAGAACGACTACCATTTCTAACACTACCGATTCCTGGTATTAATACTAAGATTAGTAGAATTATGCAGATGAGTAAAATACTACTTGCTTTTTGATAGTATATTTTATAGTCTATTTTTGATACAACAAACATTACTATTAGACCAATGATAAAGAAAATAGATTGATATTTTAGATAATGAAAGCTGTCATTAAATTTATATTCTGACCAAATACTAGAGGCAGAATATATCATTATAATACCAAAGATGGATAAAACAATAATCGCTAGTAGTAATATTTTATCTATTTTATCTTTCATGGTATCACCTATTTTATTATATTTTTTTGCATAAAAAAAAGAACTGTAATAGTTCTTTATACTCCGCCTTCTATTTCTGTTAATACCCAGTCATAGTTTTCTGTATTATAAACAGTTCCACAATATGGACATACTCCGCTGTTGTTTGCATCTATCGATGCTCCACAACCAGGACATGTTCTACTCATTCCTTCCATAGTAGCATTTTTGTTTTTTCTAAATGTTAATATATGACTTTTTTCTACTCTGTTTCTGTTATTACCAGATTTATATTCTCTTGATGTCTTATCTATTTGATAATCCATATATCTAGAAATTAATTCTACTCTTATTTCATAATACTTATCCGTTTCTTCTATTCCTATAATATATGAATCTTTAACATTAAGTTCATCATACATTTGAATTTCGTTTGCTTGCTGTAGGCTGTTTAACTTGTCGGTCAGCTCTTGATATAATTCGTCTCCTACTTTATGATCGACTCTTTTTAAATTTTCTGTCATGATAGACATTAAAATCATAATATAAGTATTGTCTACCTTAGCTAGAAAACCACTTTCTGAAAAACTTTTATCTTTCTTTATTAATTCTTCTTTTGTCATTGTTGGTCTTTTGCCTCCTTTTTACTTAATACCCAGTCCTTAGATACTTTTGCTATGGTACTACCACAATATTCGCAAGTTTGAGATGCTTTGCTTGTTAGCTTTGCTCCGCAGTTTGGACAGGTGTCTGGTGTTGTTTTATTACATACATAAATCAGTTCATAGTGCATATATATTTTTCTATGCTTGTTTCCTCTTGTTACTTGATGGTTTTGTACTATATAGTCATAGAATGCTACTTTTAATTCCATTGTTACTGTTATTTGATTATTCTCTTCTTTAATATCTGTAATCATAGAGTCAAGATAGTTAAATGATTCCATTACATTTTGCTCATTTTTTACCTTTAATGTTTGTAGTTGCATTTCATATTGATTATATAGTTCATCCGTTAATTTAGTTCTTAATTTTTCATATTCAAAATTCATCCAAGCATTTTGAATATCTATATAATCCTGATATCTCGCTTGTAAAAATTCTTGTGCATTATAGTCAGGAATCAATGCCTTTATTTTATCTATTGATAATTCTTTTCTGTGATCTAATTTTTTCATATTTGATAATATATTAGAGCTTTTATTTTTCTTTCCCCTAGCTGTTTCTATAGCTATTAAAGTAGGAACGATTAGTATTACTATTGCTAGTATTAAAAGTGCTCCATTGATAGATGTATCATCATTACTTGAACTACTACTATAGTAATTAGAACCACTATCCCAGCTAGAGCCACTGTCCCAACTAGATCCACCAGACCAACTAGAACCTCCGCTCCAGCCTCCACCGGTATCAAAACTAGAATCAAATCCAGAGTCGGCTTTTACTGTTGGTATTACTAATAATGTTAGTAAAATAACTATTATTGTTGGCAATAATATATAACTCTTTTTTTTCATTTTGCTACTCCTCTATCTCTACTACTCTCTTTTTATTTTACCATTATTTTTTATGGAACAAAAAAAAGATGCCTTCTTTTGACATCTTTTTTACAACCACACTCCAAATATAATTCCTGCCATAGCAAGCAATAATCCACCTACCCAGAATAGTTTTACAATATCTGTCTCTTCCCATCCTAGTTTTTCAAAATGATGGTGAATTGGAGTCATTAAAAATAACTTCTTATGAAATACTTGTACCCAGAATGTTTGAATAATCACACTTAATGTTTCTATTACAAAGATACCTGCTACTACTAGGAGAGTCAATTCTCTATGAGTTAAAATAGCAATTGCTCCCATGGTAGCACCTAAAGCAAGGGAACCTGTATCTCCCATGATTACTTTAGCAGGGTGTGTATTATAGATTAAATACCCCATTAAACTTCCAACTAAAATTAAACTGAAAATCCCGATATCTTCAAAACCAACCATTAAGGAGATTAGAGCAAAAGCAATGTAGGCAATTGCTGAAAGTCCTCCCGCTAGTCCATCTAGTCCATCGGTTAAATTTACAGCATTACTTGCTCCTACTAAAACGAACAGAATGAACAGACCATAGAGCCATCCCATTTCTATATCAATATGAAGTGTTCCAACTACCCAAGATGTTTGTCCACCATTTCTCATATAGATATAGAAGAAACCGATAGCAATCAACACTTGCATAATGAGTTTTTGATAAGTTGTTAGTCCTTCATTTTGTGCTCTCCTAATTGATAAAAAATCATCTAGAAATCCTATACAAGCATATCCTAGAAACACCAATAAAACAATTCCTAAATTTGCTGTATATGGAATTTTATCTGTCAGGATTAAAAGAATTGTTGCGGCTACTGTAGGAATGATAAAAATTAACCCTCCTATTGTTGGAGTACCTTCTTTTTTTCTATGCGCTTCTCCTACAAAGACACTAACTCTTTGCCCCATTTTTAATTTTTTTAGTATTGGTATTAATATTAATCCTAATACTGCCGAAGATAAAAAACCAATCATTATCGCAAAGATAGCTTTGGTCAATAATAACATTTCGTTCACTCCATTTCTCTTGTGATATTATATCATACTTCATAAATTATTATGCAATTTTTGGTTCTTTAGACAAAATTTTACACTTCTTCTACTCTTTCTAAAGTTTTTACTTTTTGATTATTTTTTTCTAATAAATTTTCTTGTTGTTGTTTGATTTTTTCTAATTCTTCTTCTTTTTCTTTTAATTCTCTTAATAATTTGTTCAAATTAGACAATAATTCTTTGCATTCTGGAACTTCGTTTATATATTCTTTAAAATCCTTTTCAATCTTTCCAATCATATTTTCTAGTTTATCAGAAGTTTTTCCTATTAAGTTTATAGCATCACTTACTTTAGAAATGTTGGTTTCTATTTCTTTTCCGTAATCTGTTACCGAAATAATTCTGTATCTTCTTTCTCTTAGTCTAGGATTCATTAAGTTTCTCATAAAATATAGATAAGCTGCTGTTGCGGTAGCCATGGCTTTCGCGCTTCTACCTCCAGGAATCATCATAGGTATTGCTAACATCCTTAGAAGTCTTCTACTTTGTCTTGTCATTAGTTGCATTCTGTACTCTACCTGTTCTGTAATTGATGTAGAGTCTTTTACTTTTTGTTCTAATTCTTTTAGCATTGTGTCTTGTTCATATTGAAGGGCTATTAATTGATTATTAAAATTATCATAGTCATAATATGCATCTTTCATGCTTTGTAGTTTTTCTTCATCTACTTCTAGCTCTTCTTTTTTCGTTTCTACTTTGGTGTTTAAATTTCCTGTTTTCTTGGTTACTTCTTCTAGTTTTCCAGCAATCATAATATATAAATCTGAATCTTTAACTTCATCTACTACTTTTTTATTCTTGAAACTTTCTATATAACCATCTACTAAGTCAGTAAGATAATCTTCTGCTTCTAAATTATTTACTTCCACTTTTATTTTTTCTTTTAATTCTTCTAATTTTTTAATAACCATATTTAACTGAAATAAAATGTCTTCGGCTTCTTTTGATGTGTGCATATCATCAGAGTCTTTTGCTAATACGTTATACTCATATATTAGTTCTTTTAATTCTTGTTTAATTTCTTTTAACTTTGATTCATATTCTGCAACTATTTTCTTATCTTGGGCCTTTTGAAAGGCTGGGTTTGTTGCTAGTGAATCTGTTGCTTTTACTATTTTCGTTTTTGGTAGAGGAATTGTATCTTGTTTTTCTTTTAGTAATTCTACTTTTTGTTCTTCTTTTTTCTCTATAGTAAATGTTACTTTTTCTATTCCTACTTTATCATTTTCCCTTAATGATACTTTTGCTGTTGCTACTGTTGGAATTTCTGTTATTTCTAAAGCCTCTTTTGTTTCTTTTCTTACTCTAGGTGTTGTAGGGACTACTTTCTTTCCTTCAATCGTTTTTGGATAACCATAGTCTGTAAACTTTCTATCGTTCGTCTGGTAATCTTCTATATAAATAGAGGTCTCACTTAACTCTAATTTTTCTGCTTGATGAAGTTCTTCTGTCTGTAGACTTTTTGCTTGTTCCCTTTCTTCTTTTTTTTCATCTCTTACATGAAAAATAGCATCAAAAGTGTTTCCTGCAATTGAAAGTGGTACGGCGACGAGAAAAGAAGCTAGTTGGAGATTTCTTACTTCCTTTTCTAACTTTTCTAATCTTAACTTTTTTTTCTTCTGATAATATTCTTTTAGTTTCTTTTTATTTTCTGATGTTATGATGATAGTTCGCTTTCTATCTCTTCTACCACCTTTTGTCCCTATTGTTTCGTTCATTTTTTTCACCATTTTAAGTGTATCATAATTTTATTCTCTTTTATATAGTTTCTATTTATTTCTCCACTTCTTTTGTGTCAAATTACTCTAATAATAGTCTAACTGTTCCGCCTTCTTCTAATTTTTCTCCGGCATCAGGTGATTGTGCAACTACCTTTTCTCCTGTTCCTGAATATTCAATTGTAAACTTACTTAATTTCTTCTTAGCTTCTTCTACGCTTTTTCCTACTACCTTAGGAACTTTATGAGTTGGGATATCCGTCCATTCTAAATCTTTTTTCATTTCTCCTTCCTGTTTTGGAATCTCCAATGCATCAATGATATCTAATAAAATACGTCTTGCTATTGGAGTCGTTGTATAACTGGATAGAAGTGCTGTGTTTTTGGGATTATCTATTGCTAAATATAGAACAGCTTGTGGATCATTGGAAGGGACTACTGCCATGAATGACATGATATAGTTTCCTACTAAATATTTTCCGTCCTGTACTTTTTGAGCGGTTCCCGTTTTACCTCCAATACGGTAACCTTCTATATAGGCACTTTTCCCTCCTCCTTTTGCTACTACACTTTCTAAAGCATGTCTCATAATTCTTGAAGTTTTCTTACTAATTACTTGTCTTATTTTTTTCTTTTTTGTTTGCTCAATAATACTTCCTGTTTCTTTTTCTGATATACTTTTTACTATGTATGGTTCATATAAAGTACCGCCGTTTACTACAGCTGATACTGCTGCTACTTGTTGTATTGGAGTTACACTAACACCTTGTCCAAAAGCAGTTGTTGCAAGTTCTACATTCCCTACTTGATTTAAGTTAAAAATGATTCCTTTTCCTTCTCCATTTAGATCTACTCCTGTTTTTCTACCAAACCCAAACTTATCTATATAACTAAATAGTGTTTCTTTTCCTAGAAGTTGCCCCATCTTTACAAATCCTGGGTTACAAGAATTTTGAAGTACTTGTAGAAAAGTTTGTTCTCCGTGTCCCCCTGCTTTCCAGCAACGTAGTGTAGAGCCGTCTACATTCACACTACCTGAATCATAAAAATGATCTTTATTTAAGTCTACTACAGCTTCTTCTACTGCTGCTGATGTCGTTATTATCTTGAATGTAGACCCAGGTTCATAGGATGCCCAGATAGGTAAATTTCTGCTTAATACTTCTTGCGTATAGTCTTGATAGTTATTCGGATTGTAATCTGGATGAGAAGCCATTCCTAATATTTCTCCATTATTAGGATCCATTACGATTGCTAGAGCCATATCAGGTGAGAACATATCAACTACATTGTCTAGTTCTCTCTCTAATGACTTTTGAATATTAATATCTATGGTTAATGATATATTCATACCATCTTGAGCTTCTACATAGATATCTGATAAATTTAATTTATTTCCTTTGGCATCAGAAAAATATTTTATGGCTCCACTTTTTCCTGTTAAATACTTATCATATTGTAATTCTAATCCTGATAGTCCCTGATTATCAATTCCAACATAACCAAGGCTATGAGATAACATATTTCCATATGGGTAATATCTTTTGGCTTCTTTTACCAAGTATACACCATCTAACTTTAAATCTGATATTTGCTCTGCTACATCATAAGATAATCTTCTCCCCTCTGGGTGAACTCTTTCAATTGATGTCTGTTTGTAGACATGTTCTTTCATTTCTTTATAGCTAACATTTAATATTTCTGCTAATTTTTTAGTAGTTTCCTTTTTATTTTTAATTTGATTGGGAATTAACACTAAAGATGTTGTAGTTAAATTATCTGCTAGTACCACACCATTTCTATCTAGTATTAATCCTCTATCTGCCTCTATTGGTAAATCTCTACTCCATAAATCCGATGCATAGTCGTTTAATTTTTTATAATCTATCATTTGTACATAAAATACTCTTAAGATAATAAAAATAAATAACAGTAGTAAAATTAAAAAAACTATTTTAATTCTTTGATCTATCTTTCTTAAAAACATAGTCCACCTCTAATAGTTTTTTATGTTTTAAAGATAAAAAAAGAACGTTTTTTCTTCGTTCTTTTTCGCTTTTTTAGTCAATTCTTTTATATTTTACACCATCGATTGTTATTATATCGCTATTCGTATCTTTTGACATTAATTGTTCAAAACTTGGTCTTATATTTAGAGGAAGTGTATTGTAATCTACTACCTCTTTTACATTGATATCTCCATTATAGTATTTACCTTTTACAAAAGTATCTACTTGATATCTACCATTATTAAATCCTATATCTTCTGTTACTTGTTCCAATGTGTTTTTAGAGGGAACATATACTAGAAATTCAGCATTAAATTGTGGCCTATGATTTACTTTGTTTCCATTACGATATACGCTTTTTATTAGTGCATAGCATTCCTCACCAAACTTTTCTGTTTTATGGTTTGCCACTACTTTTTTTATTCCTTTTACTAATATGACAATCCCAATTATCCAAAATCCTCCAATAACTAAAATTGCAAACAAGTTTACCTCTTTTGTTATTAAAAAAGGTATTGTAAAAAAGATCATAAATATGGTCCAACCAAGACCAAAAGTAAATTCAAACATATTTTACCTCTCTACTTTCTATTTTATCTTTATTTTATCATATAGTATTTGATAACTCTCTATAATTCTTCTTGTTTTTTTGCTTCTCTTAATATTTTTTCCAATACTTGATATGCTGCTTCTTTCGTTTTACATGTCATTAAAAAGCGTCCTGAATGACAAAATGTTGTACCTTTAATTCCTGTTTTTTCTTCTAGTTCTTCGTTCTCAAGTCCTGCCCATGCTTCAGGAAATGGACATCTATCCGTTTTATCTTCTGATGATTTTTTGATTGTTTTAATCCCCCATCCGCCACGGTTAGAAGGATATAGAGCAAAGAGGATATGATTACCTTCTTCGTTTTTTATTACTGTTTCTTCGTATGGGATATACTCTTCTAGCTCCAAGTAGTCTTTGGTTGTGTTTTTTAGTTTTTCTAGAATAATTTTTTTTGCTTTTACTTTTCCTTGAATATTGTATAGAATTTCTTGGAATATTATTTTAGCTAATTCGACTGCTTTGATAAATTGTTCATTTTCGTCTTGTGTACTTCCAAAACTTGGATTGCAAACTTTGATAATATCATCTAGGGTTTTTATCTTAAAATTTGCATTTATCTCTGGAAATACGCCGTTATCTACAGCATCAATTCCTTCGATTAGTTCTTTATCTATAGTATTAAATACTTCCTCAATCTCTTCTATGTTTAGTTTTTTTAAATAATCTTTTCCAAAATCCCGAAATAAAAGACCAAAGGACGAATATTTTATGCCATTTTCTCTTAATTCAGCATCTTCTTGATGATGATCGTACTTTCCTCTTCCTATATCATAAATCAAAGCACCTTTGGGTATTTTATCTTTTTCTATTTGTGGTACTCTTATTACGGCTATATCTTTTTTATATAAATCTAGGAAAGCGGTTGCGAACACTTCATCTGTGTGCATAGTACCACTATGTGTTATATATTTTGCATCTTTTATATCTGTTACTAATTTCATAAGCTCCTCTTTTCTTTTTTTTATTATAGCACAAAACTATAACAAAAAAGAACAGTTTCCTGTTCTTTATGCTGCTCTTTGATGTGAAGCTTCTCTTTCTGCTGCTTGTTCTTGTTGACTAGCTTGATATTCTGATACCATATCGATAATTTGTGCTTCTTGCTCTGATT
>OLVO01000194.1_pt1 | contig 69851 bp, 59 predicted proteins | sample 1672571 | NCBI WGS metagenome assembly OLVO01 (sample SAMEA3136700, study PRJEB25190) | human gut metagenome | biome: human gut; feature: human-associated habitat; material: faeces | place: Austria | collected 2013
AAAATTTGAACAGTTAAATTCCATTTAAGGGTGGAACTTACTTTTTCATTTCACTATAAATTTAATGAAAACATGAAAATTTGACAACTATTTGAAAATCATGTATAATCTAACTCACACAGAAGTTGTGTACTAAAAAAAGAAAGGAAAAGGACTATGAACTTATTTATGACAAACATTATCCGTAGACGTAGATACCGAAGACACTTGAGGAAGCGATAAAAAATATCGCAGATGCAAGTGTTATCGTCGTGCTTGTATCTGCGGAAGTCATAAATAAAATAATCCTATATTATTTATAAATAAGACCTATGCATATACAAGCATAGGTCTTTTATATTTTAGGAAAAAGAAGGGAGAAAAAGTATGAATAACAAATTAACTAATATTACTTTAATATTGAAAAAAATAATGTCTTATCAAACTACAGAAGACAAAAAAGAAGAGTTTGAGCAACTTTTTAATTATATAAAAAGTATAATACCAAAAAACTTATATATCACAGACTATGAATTTGATGGAAAAAAGTCAGTAGTAATATCAAATACAAAATCAAAAAAACTAGATCTTATATTTTGTACACATATAGATGTTGTACCAGCGGAGAAATACGAATGTATAGAAACTGCAACTCAAATTAAAGGTCGTGGTTCATTTGATATGAAAGGTAGTGTAGCAGTATGTCTAGAACTATTTAAAAACTTAGATACAAATAAAAAAGTAGCTTTGTTTATCACATCAGATGAAGAAATTACTGGTAACTGTGCAAAACAATTATTAACAATTTATGATACAGATTTCGCAATTGTACCAGATGGAGGGAATAACCTACAAATTGTAAAAGAAGAAAAAGGTCAATTACAATTAAAAATTTCAATAAAAACAAAATCAGCACATGCATCTCAACCATACAATGGAGAAAATGCAATCCTTGCACTATATGATATTTATCAAAAATTAATAAAAAAATATCCACTACCAACATCAGTTGAAGATTATAAAACATCAATAAATTTATCCATGATAGAAGGAGGAGAAGCCTTAAACAGTGTAGCAGCTTCTGCCACTATGTATCTAGATATTCGGCATACATCAAAAGATACAAAAGAAAGTATCATAAAGTACCTTGAATCATTAAATCAACAACTAAAAATAGAAATTATTCATGCAGGAAGTTTATTTAAAACAGATTTAGACGATAAGAATGTAAAAAAATATATGGAAATTGCTAAAAAAGTATTAAACAAGACTCCTGAAATCGTATCTAGTGAAGCAACTAGTGACGCTATCTATTTTTCAGATAAAAATATACCAACAATTCTAACTAATCCTAAGGGTGGATTTGCACATGGACCAAAAGAATATGTAGAAAAAGAAAGTTTATATGACTTATACAAAATATGGGAACAAATGTTAAAGGAGGAAGATTAAAATGAAATTAGAAGAAAAGTTATTAGAAGAAATAAAGAAAAACAAATTTAAGCAAATGATGTTAGACGATTCAGAATTTAAAATATGGGAAACACTAGAGAACGGATGCAGTATCGCAACCATGGGATATAGTGAAAGTAATGTATTTATACTATTAAATCTTTTAAAATCATTTGAAGAACAATATGGAGAAGAAATTGATTTTAAAGCAGCTAAAGAAGAGTTAGAGTTATACCAAGATAGTGGTAAATTATTTATCTATTTAGATGAGAAAGGTATACCTGTTTCTATGAATGGATGTATATATAACTATGATAACGATACAGTAGAATTTACAAAAAACGGAGCCAAAGCAACATCCCTTTACTTTTACGGCTTATCAACAGTTCCAGAATATAGGGGAAAAGGAGCCTGCAGTACTCTAGTAGAATATAGTATGGACTTTGCTAAATACAATGGGTTTGATATTGTATATGCCAGAACAGATCTAAAAGGATCAAATTCAGAAGGAATTATGAAAAAACACGGTATGGAAGTTTGCTTAGATGATGATATGATTATTGCCGAATGGGTAAAAGTAACTGACGATAAAGGGGACTTAAGACTACATATGTGGATGCCATTAACAGAAGGAGTAGAACTGTCACCAAAGGGAGAATTTATCTATGCTACCAATGATGACGATAGAACAATACACCAAAACATAATAGAAAATGATTCAAAAATCTATGTTTTAAAACCAGAAATAAGTAAAGAACAAACTGCTTAGAAGAAATACCACTTATAGGTAGAAAAAAAAGAAAAAATATGATAAAATAAGAACGAAATGAAAAGAGTGGTAAAATGCAAGAAAAAAAAGATATGTATATATTAGGAATCGAAAGTAGTTGTGATGAAACAAGTGTATCTATAGTAAAGAATGGTACAGAAGAACTTGCAACTGTGATTTCTTCACAAATAGATATTCATAAAGACTTTGGCGGAGTAGTACCAGAAATTGCCAGCCGTCATCATGTAAAAAACATTACAATGGTTTTAGAAGAGTGTCTTGAAAAAGCAAATATGACAATGGAACAAATCGATGCCATAGCAATTACCTATGGACCAGGTTTAATTGGTTCTTTACTAATCGGTTTAGAAGCAGCAAAGACTCTTGCTTGGTTATATCAAAAACCATTAATTCCAGTACATCATATTGCTGGACACATCTATGCTAATAGCTTAGTAAGACCATTAAAATTCCCTTTACTTGCCTTAGTAGTAAGTGGTGGACATACAGAACTAATTGAAATGACAGGTCATTATAAATTTAAAAAACTAGGTGGTACATTAGATGATGCTATTGGAGAATGCTATGACAAAGTAGCTAGAGTAATGAATCTAGAATATCCAGGTGGACCAAAGTTAGACAAACTATCAAAAGAAGGAAAACCAACATATAAATTACCAATCCCTCTACATGATGATAGTTATAATTTCTCATTTAGTGGTTTAAAAAGTGCTGTAATCAATCTAGCTCACAATGAAAAGCAACGTGGTGAAGAATTACGACAAGCTGATTTAGCAGCATCATTCCAAAAAGTTGCAGTTGAGTCTGTAGTAAGTAAAACAAAAAAAGCAATAGAAGATAAAAATATAAAATATCTAATAGTAGCAGGAGGCGTAGCTGCCAATCAAATATTACGTAGTGAAATAGAAAAGTTAGCTGAAGAAGAAGGAATAGAAATGTCTGTTCCACCTATGAAATATTGTACAGATAATGCTGCTATGATTGCCGCCGCTGGTTATTATGCATATCTAGATGGAAGAGTTGCTGATTTAACATTAAATAGTACTTCAAGTGCTGTACTAGAATAAGAATTGACAGAAAAAACATCAAATTTGGTGTTTTTTCTTTTTTTCTACAGAAAACTATTTTTCTAAAAAATAAAAATATGGTATAATTGTTACGATAGGGAGGCTAGTGAAATGATAAATAGAATTATATTAAATGAAACATCATACTTTGGTCGTGGAGCCAGAGAAAAATTAACTGAAGAAATAGAAGCAAGACATTTTGAAAAGGTTCTAGTAGTAACAGATAAATCACTATTAGAAACAGGAACTGTTACTTTAGTAACAGATGTATTAGACAAAAAACAAATAAACTATCATGTATATGACGGGGTAAAACCCAATCCATCTGTAGAAAATGTACAAGACGGAGTAAAAGTTGCTAAAGATCATGAAGTGGATTGTATTGTAGCTGTAGGAGGAGGAAGCTCTATCGATACAGCAAAAGCAATTGCTATAATCATGACAAATCCAGAATTTAGTGATGTAGTAAGTCTAGATGGAACAGCTGCGACAAAGAATAAAGCATTACCTTTAATCGCTTTACCAACAACGGCAGGAACAGCTGCAGAAGTAACAATTAATTATGTCATTACTGATGAAGTAAGAACTAAGAAAATGGTATGTGTAGATGTACATGACATTCCAGTAGTAGCAATTATCGATCCTGATTTAATGCAAGGTATGCCACAAAAGATAGCTGCATCAACTGGTATGGATGCCTTAACTCATGCAATGGAAGGATATATTACTAAAGCTGCATGGTTAATACCAGACATGTTCCATATTAATGCAATGTCATTAATTTATAAGAATCTAGAAAAAGCTGCAAATGACAAAGATGAAAAAGCAGTAGAAAAGATTGGTTATGCACAATACATTGCTGGTATGGGATTCTCAAATGTAGGACTTGGAATTGTTCATTCTATGGCACATTCATTAGGAGCATACTTTGATACTCCTCATGGTGTAGCTAATGCATTATTATTACCACATGTATTAAAATTCAATGGAAAAGTTTGCCCAGATTTATTTAGAAACATGGGAAATGCATTTGGAATGGATATGAGTAATACAACAGATGAAGAAGCTGTAGACAAAGTAGTAGATGCAGTAAAAGAATTATCAATAAAATTACATATTCCACAAACATTAAAAGAAATTGGAATTCCTAAAGAAATGTTACCAACATTAGCAGAACAAGCACTAAACGATGTATGTACTGGTGGAAATCCAAGAGAAGTAACAAAAGAAGACATCTTAGCTATCTATCAAGAAGCTTATGAATAAAAAGGAAAAGAGGTAGAAAAAATGTTAAAATCAAAAGTAGGATTCAGTATTGATGTAGACAGTTTTAAATCTGGAGAAGAAACTGCAAAAATCGCATCACATGATATGAAAAATGCCAAACTTGGAATGTTATATACTTCAGTATTAAGTGATGTAAAAGAAGTGGTAAAAGGAGTAAAAAGTGTAACCAATGCTCCAATTATCGGTTGTACAAGTAGTGGTGCTATTATGGTACCAGAAGGAGTTATCACATCAGATCACGGATTTTCAGGAATGATGATGCTAGATGACAAAGATATGACTGTAGGAGTTGCATGTCATGAAGCTGGAAAAGATGCACGCGCTATTGGTAGAAAAGTAGCAATTGAAGCTGTTGAGAATGCCAAAACAACAAGAGCTCCAGCATATTTCTATATGGTAGCAAGTCCAAAAGAAGAAGAAGATTACTTAATGGGAATTCAAGATGTTATTGGAAGAGTTCCAATGTTCGGAGGAAGTGCTGCTGACGATACAGTAGAAGGAAAATGGCAAATTATTTGTAATGACAAAGTATTTAACGATGGTGTTGCTGTTGCATTCTTCTATACAGATAATGAAATTGTAACTTCATTTACAGGAGCATACAGAGAAACAAATAATATTGGTTTAATTACAGAAGTAAAAGATAACCGTACTTTAGTATCTATTGACGGAGTATCTGCACTTAAAAAATATGCAAGTTGGATAAATACTACTCCAGCACAATTAAAAGGTCAAAATCTTTTAGTAGCATCAATTACTAGACCTTTAGGAGTAAAAGATCCACTTGGAAATCTAACTGTAGTTCGCCACCCAATGTTTGGAAATGATATGGGAACAAGAACTACAACTGATGATACGATTACACTAGGTAATAAAGCTGTTCCAGGAACTGCAATTCTTCAATTAGAAGCAACTGTAGATGAATTAATTGATTCTACTGGAAACACATTAAAAGATGTAAAAAAACAATTATATACAGATCCAGCAGCATATTTCTTAGTACACTGTGGTGGAAGAAAATTAGGAATTGGAGATCGCATTGGAGAAGTACATAAACAATTAGTAAAAGAAGCTAAAGGAGTACCTTTTATTACTGTATTTACATTTGGTGAATATGGATATGATGAACATTCCGCTAATATTTGTGGTGGATTAATGTTATCATTTACCGCTTTTGGTAAAAATTAGGAGGTAGTAATGAAGAACTTAATAAAAGGGATGGAGATGGATGCTAGCAACCATCAAGTAATTGAAGTAACAAATCCAGCAACAGGAGAGTTTATTGATACAGTGCCAAATTCTACAGAAGAAGATGTCGATATGGCCGTAAAAGCTGCTGTTGCTGCCCAAAAAAAATGGGCAGAAGTACCTCTACATGAACGTGGACGCATTCTAGAAAAGTTTGTTGACTTAGTAGAAAGAGATAAGGAAGAGTTGGCAGAACTTTTATGTAGAGAAACAGGTAAACCAATTACGGAAGCTAGAGGAGAAATTTCTAATACTAGAACTTTCGTATATGCTTACGTAGAAAGAGCCAAACATTTATATGGTATTAATATTCCAGCGGGAAACGAAGCTGGTCATGAAAATGATGTTCAATTTACAATCAGACAACCTTTAGGAGTAGTTGCTTGTATTATTCCGTTTAACTTTCCATGTGACTTATTTGGACAAAAAGTTCCAAGTGCATTAATCATGGGAAATGCAGTTATTGTAAAACCATCAACATATAATCCTTTAACATTACATAGATATTGCCTTTTATTAAAAGAGGCAGGGGTACCAGATGGAGTAATTAGTTGTATATCTGGAGATGGCCCAATAACTGGTCAAGCTTTAGCGAGACATAAAGGAGTTCATCTAGTAAGTGTAACAGGATCAACAGCAGTTGGTATGGAAACAATGGCGACCGCTAGTAAAAACTTAACTCATGTAATGCTAGAGTTAGGTGGAAATGATGCTTTCATTTTAGATAAAGATGGAGACTTAGATTTAGCCGTAGAAGAAATGGTTTGGGGAAGACTTTATAATACAGGTCAAGTGTGTTGTGCAAGTAAACGTTTCTTGGTCCACAATGATATCAAAGATGAATTTACTCGTCGAGTAATTGAACGAATAAGCAGAATGCAAATTGGTAATCCAATGGACGAAAAAACAGAAATTGGCTGCTTAATTAATGAACGGGCAGCAAAACGTGTCGAGGAGCAAGTAGCAACAACAGTTGCTCAAGGTGCTAAGCTAATCTTCGGAGGACGTAGAAATGGGGCATATTACGAACCTGCTGTTCTAATAGATGTTACAAGAGATATGGATATTATGAAAGATATGGAAGTGTTTGGTCCAGTAATTCCTATTTGCGGATTTGATACCATCGATGAAGCGATAGAAATCGCAAATCAATCTAGTTTTGGATTATGCGGAAATATTATTACAAGAGATATGAATAACGCTTTCAAAGTAGCAGAAAAATTAGAAGTAGGTGGAGCTGTAATCAACGGAGCAAGTTTTTTCCGTTCTGCAGAAATGCCTTTTGGAGGATGGAAGCATTCTGGAATTGGTAATGAAGGTATTGCGACAACATTACAAGAAATGTCCAGAATCAAGACAATTGTTTTAAAGAATGTTTTAAAATAAAAGAGAAACTAATACCACAACAGGTATTAGTTTTATTATGGACAAAAATCTTTCTTCAACAAAAAATATAGTATATAATAAGAATATATTTTATAAAAATCATAATTACTAATCTAAATACAACAAATTCTGATAAAACAGGGAGGAAACCGCATGGTAAACATCCATATGACAGAAGAATGCTATAACAATTTACTAGAGCTAAGCAAAACACAAAAAGAAGAAGTCGGAGGAATAATCCAAGGAAAAGCAAATGGTAACGACTTATTAGTTGATAAAATATCTATACATTCTGATGATGTTTATCAAGAAAGAACTTCTTCTTCTCTAGAATATAATGTGACTAAATGGATTCAAAAAACAGTATGGGATTTATTTAACACAGATATGCCCTATTATATTATATTCCATACACACCCAAGATTAACTGGAGCACCTAGATTAAGTGCTGCCGATGTAGAAACCTTACAATATGTAAAATCTCTTGCAAATAAAGTACCACACAGTAATAATATAGAAGTAATAGAAGGAATTATCACAAGACATGAAATAGCTTTTTACCATTACGATACAAATAAAAAAGAACCGGAGCGCCTACCATTATTTGTAAATGGTATAGAAAGAAAACCATCTACGGAGCAAGGCCTAGTAGAAGCATTTAAAAATGGATTCATACGAGGAAGAAAAAGATAATTAGTTGGTGGAGGTAATATATGAAATCGAGAAAAGAATTAAAGAAAAACGCAAGAAGGAACTTAAAACATCACTATCCTATATTTGTTGTAGCATGTGTAATTGCCGCATTTATAGGTACAGAATTTACCAGTACTTTTAATATTAGTGAAAATAAGATATTACCAGAAACTACGATAAAAGAATCAGAAAAAGTAGACCAGGCCGTAAAGGATGCTTTAAAAGGAGAGACAGAAAAAAGTAAAAAGGCAACAAAAGAGATAAAAGAAGAAATAATTGAAAAAGATAAAAAAAACCAAAATAAGGTTCTAGGTAGAAGCAGAGGAGTCTTTGCTATGATAGTAAATGCTTTTTCTACCGGATCTATTTATGTGAATTTTATTGTTGGAATGAACTCGATTATTGGGCATCCTAACATAACATCTATTATCTTAATTGGTTGTAGTTTATTAATAAGTTTTCTAATATGGATATTTTTAATAAATATGTACCAAGTAATCTCAAGAAGAATATTTTTAGAAGGAAGAGTATATAAGAAGGTACCAATGCAAAGATTCTTATTTTTATTAAGAATCAAATCCTGGACAAGAACTTCTTGGACAATGTTTGTGACCTCTGCATTTTATAGTTTATGGTGTTTAACACTAGTAGGTATTTTTGTAAAAAGATATTCTTATATATTAGTTCCATATATTGTAGCAGAGAATCCTAAGATAAAAACACTAGACGCTATTAATTTATCAAGAAAAATGATGGATGGGCATAAATGGGAATGTTTTAAATTGGAAATGTCTTATATTGGTTGGGTTATTTTAGGAGGACTGACATTTGGTCTTACAGAAATCTTATATTCAAATCCATACAGAGTTGCAACAATTACGGAATATTATGCTAATTTAAGAAGATTGAGTAAGGAGAAGAAAATACCAGGAATAGAAAAGCTAAATGACGAATATCTATATGAAAAAGCCCCTAAGGATAAATTAGAAGCAGAGTATGAAGATGTAATAAATGGTTTAAAAAAATCACAAGAAAAGTTAGAAAAGACTAAGGGAATAAAAAGAGTATTAGCAGACTTTTTAGGTATTTCCCTATCAGATACGAAAGAAAGAGAAAAAGAAGAACAAGAAGAAATTAAAAAAGAACGATTAGAAATATATAAAAACATAATCCAAGGAAAAGAATACCCGATGCGCTTATTTAGTATTCCTGAAAAGCATCAAAGAAAAAAATTAGATACCTTGAACTATACTAGAAGGTATAGCATATGGTCCCTACTTGCCTTATTCTTTATAGCATCGATAATAGGCTGGTCATTTGAAGTAATCATGCACATTATAGAACATGGAGAATTTGTAAAAAGAGGTGTTTTACAAGGCCCTTGGCTACCAATATATGGGTATGGCTGTTTACTGATATTAACAATATTACATAAATTCAGAAAAAAACCATTACAAGAATTTATTTTAATTATTGTATTATGTGGTTTAGTAGAATATTTTACTGCAGTATATTTAGAATACGTTTTTAATGGCACGAAATGGTGGGATTACAGTGGATACTTTTTAAATATTCAAGGACGAGTATGTGCCGAAGGACTACTGGTTTTTGGTATTGGTGGAATTATATTAGTTTATATTTTAGCTCCGCTAATCGACAATGTTTTACAAAAAATAAATCCTAAAAAACTGGCCATAATCTGTTGCTCGCTATTATGCTTATTTATTTTTGATCATATATATTCTCATTATCATCCGAATGAAGGAAAAGGAATTACAGATATAGAAATGATAGTAAAAGAGGTAAGGTAAAATGAAAAGTATAATAATTTACGATTCTTTAACAGGAAACACCCAAGAATTAGCTGAAACAATAAAAGAAAAATTAATAGATGCATATTATGAAAAAATAAGTGACAAATTAATAGAAGAAGTCCCAGAGGGAGATATTTATTATGTAGGGACTCCTATTATAAAAGGAATGTGTACAGAAAAAATAAGATGTCTATTAGAAAAATTAGAAAATAAGAAAGTATTTTTATTTGCAACTGCTGGCTTTGGAGGAAGTAAAGAATACTTTGATACCTTGGAAGAAAGAATAAAAAAAATAATTCCAAAGTCCACAAAAATAATGGGGACTTTCTTTTGTCAAGGAAAAATGAAAAATCAAGTAAAAGATAAATATCTCCAGTTAATTAGAGAGCATCCCGAGGATAAAAATCTTCAAGTAAGTTTACAGAACTTTGAACAAGCAAAAAAGCATCCAGATGAGAAAGATAAAGAAGATTTAAGAAAACAAATAGAAAAAATAAACTTGACATAAAGCAAACTTTAAGTGGTAGACTAAAATTGAAAGGAGAGAATACTATGGAAAAAGCAAAAGTATATTTTATGAAAGATATTACTCCAGAAAACATTATTAAAGCATATGAGGCTTTAGAAAAGGAATTGCCAGGAAAAGTAGCAGTAAAGATGCATTCTGGAGAACAAGGTAATCAAAATTATTTAAGACCAGAATTTGTAAAAGACATGGTAGACTATGTAAAAGGAACAGTAGTAGAATGCAATACTGCATATGAAGGAGCAAGAAACTCTACTGAAAAACATAAACAACTAATTAAAGACCATGAATGGGATAAATATTTTCCTTTTGATTTATTAGATGAAGAAGGACCTGATATGGAACTAGACGTTCCAAATGGAAAGGTATTAAAGAAAAATTATGTTGGTAAAGATTTAGTCAACTACGATTCTTTATTAGTGTTATCACATTTCAAGGGACATGCTATGGGTGGCTACGGAGGAGCATTAAAGCAACTATCCATTGGTTGTGCATCTTCCGCCGGAAAAACATTAATTCATACAGCTGGAGCAACAAATAAACAAGAAGAGTTGTTTAATAACCTTCCAGACCAAGACAAGTTCTTAGAAGCAATGGCAGATGCTGCCTCTAGTGTAGTAAAATATTTCAAAGGAAATGCAGCTTATATTAATGTTATGAAAAATATTTCAATAGATTGCGACTGCGATGGAAATGCGTCTGCACCATGTATGAAAGATATTGGTATTTTAGCAAGTTTAGATCCTATTGCTATAGATCAAGCATGTCTAGATTTAGTATATAATTCAGAAGATCCTGGAAAAGACAAACTAATAAACCGTATTGAATCTCTTCACGGAGTGCACACAGTAGAAGCATCAGCTGAATTAGGATTTGGTACTAGAGAATATGAATTAATAAATATTGATTAAAGACGATTCTTCGTCTTTTTCTTTTGCAAAACAACACTACTTACTATATAATAAAAATAGAAAGTAGAGTGTTAAATATGATAGAAACTTTATATATAATAATATTTATGATTATAATTATTAGCAGTGTAATAAAAATAGCAAATGAGCAAATAAAGCCCGTAAATAAGTCCCAAGAAAGAAAGTATATAGATTATGCAAAATTCTATGGTACAGAATCTTTAAAAGATGAAGATTTCATAAAAAAAATGAAAATAATATATTCCCAAATTATAAAAAGTAACGAAGAAGATATAAAACAAATTGCAGAGCTTGCAGGATGTACATATACAGAATGTATATTAAAGATTCGATATTTAAAACAAATTAAGAAAATTCCAGAAGATTATTTCGTAGATGAAGCAAACGGACTAGTAAATCGTTGTAGTAAAGAAGAGCAAGAGTTATTAAAAAAATATCGACCTTATATTTATAGAAGTAAGTTACAAATCCCAGAAATTGCTGCAAGAATTCCTCATATTCCAGGTAAAACATTTCAAGAAATACAAAAGCAAGTTTTAAATGACTTAGCATATTTAGATGAAAAAGATTTAATTGATGGAATTATTCTAAATAAAGTAGATGGTACAATTACCTATTATAATACGAAAGGAAAAAATAAGAATAGTGACAAAATCACAGTAAACTGTCAAAATTGTGGAGCACCAAATCACTTAAACCGAGGGGGAAAGACTTGGTGTAGTTATTGTGGAAGTATTGTAGAAGATACAAGCCTAGAGCAAAAAGGAGACTAAATATGAATATTATTTATCAAAGAAGAAGTATTCGAAAATATGAAGATAAGGAAATACCAAAAGAGAAACTAATACAACTAGTAAAAGCCGGTATGCAAGCACCTTCTGCCCATAATAAAAAACCATATGAGTTCATTATAGTAACAGAAAAAGAGTTATTAAACAAACTAAGTGAAACCGGATTATACTGCCATATGTTAAAGTATGCTGCTGCCGCAATTATCGTTATCTCTCCAGGCGATGAAAAAGAGACTCCTTATTGGCAGGCGGATTGTGGTGCTGTAGTAGAAAATATTTTATTAGAAGCAACAGACTTAAAAATTGGATCCTGTTGGATAGGAGAATATCCTAATATAGAAAAAAGTGATAAAGTAAAAGAAATATTAGAGATTCCTAACAACTATCAAGTATTTGCAACCATTTCTTTAGGATATACAAAAGACCAAAAGGAACCCAATAATAACTATTATGAAGAAAAAATACATTATGAGAAGTTTTAAAATGAACTTCTTTTTTTTGTATACAAACTAACACTTTTTTTCTTCTTTCATATAATACTTAGAAAGGAGAATTATGAAAAAGAAGGTTATTATTTGGATTGTAGCTGGTATTTTAGTATTTTTACTAGCTGCATTAGTCTTATTTGATTTAAATAAAGGGGATTCGAAAGATAAAAAGTTAACAGAAGTGACATTAGCAGAAGTAACCCATTCTATTTTTTATGCACCTCAGTATGTTGCAATAGAAAAGGGATATTTTGAAGAAGTAGGGATAGATATTGAATTAATTTTAACTAGCGGTGCTGATAAGGTAACAGCTGCAGTACTATCGGGAGATGCCGATATTGGATTCTGTGGTAGTGAAGGAACTATTTACGTATATCAAGGAGGAGAAAAAGATTATTTAAAAACATTTGCTCAATTGACACAAAAAGATGGATCTTTCATAGTATCAAGAGAAAAAATAAAAGATTTTACATTAGAAGATTTAAAGGGGAAAGAAATATTAGGTGGCCGCGCGGGTGGTATGCCGGAGATGACTCTAGAATACGCTTTAAAAGAAAATGGTATTGATCCTAAAAAGGATGTAAATATCAATACTTCAATCGAATTTGCTTCTATGGGAGGAGCCTTCATAGGTGGTGAAGGAGACTTTGTAACTTTATTTGAGCCAAATGCTTTAGAACTGGAAAAAGAAGGGTATGGGTATGTTGTAGCGAGTCTTGGAGAGTTAGGAGGAATCGTTCCATATACATCTTATTCTGCAAGAATAAGCTATATAGAAGAAAATAAAGAATTGATAGAAAACTTTACTAAGGCTATACAAAAAGGAATTGATTATGTACATAATCATAGCGATGAAGAAGTAGCAAAAGCGATTATCAATCAATTTCCAGATACATCAATTGAAGATATTGCAAAGGTAGTAAAAAGATATCGCAATATCGATGCATGGCCTAAAACAACAGAGTTTTCGGAAGATTCATTTAATCATTTACAAGATATTATGATAGATTATGGAGCAATTGATGAAAAGGTTCCATATGCTAAATTAATGTATCGTGGATAAGATATTAACCGTTACTAATTTAGAGAAATCATTTCATACAAGAGAAGGGGAAATAAAGGCACTTGACTCTGTTTCCTTCGACGTAAACGATAAAGAGTTTATTTCAATAGTAGGACCAAGTGGCTGTGGAAAGTCGACAATACTTTCCATTCTTGCTGGTCTAGAAGAAAAATCAAACGGAGAAATTTCTTTTTCTAAAGACTATACCATTGGTTACATGTTACAAAACGATTCCTTATTTGAATGGAGAACAGTGCTAGAAAACTGTTTATTAGGCTTAGAAGTAACGAAGAAACTAACAAAAGAAAATAAAGATTATGTTATTTATTTGTTAAAAACATATGGACTAGGAGAGTTTATGGATGAGTATCCATCAAGACTATCTGGAGGAATGCGTCAAAGAGTAGCATTAATCAGAACACTAGCTACAAAACCAGATATTTTGTTATTAGATGAAGCGATGTCTGCATTAGATTATCAATCCAGACTAGCTATTAGTGATGATATTTATAAAATTATAAAAAAAGAAGGAAAAACAGCAATCATGGTAACACATGACATCGCAGAAGCAATTAGCATGTCAGATAGAATTATAGTTTTGTCAAAAAGACCAGCAACAGTTAAAAAGGTTTACGAAATAAAGATGAGTAATAAATCAACTCCAATTCATAATAGAAAATGTAAAGAGTTTCCTGAGTTTTATGATGAAATATGGAGGGATTTAGATGTCCACATATAGTAAAGAACATATAGAGTATCTAAAAAAGCGAAAAAAGGAAAAAAGAATCGTTTGCTTTTTTCGTTTGTTAATTATTGTTTGCTTTTTAATTGCTTGGGAACTCTTATCTAGATTTGAACTAATTAATACTTTTTTATCTTCATCACCTACAAAGGTAATAGAAACCACATATCAACTATTTCAAGATAAAACATTATTTACTCATATAGGAGTAACACTATATGAAGTCTTCATCAGTTTCTCTATTGCAACCATCCTAGGATTTATCATCGCTACGATTCTTTGGAGTAATAAAATTATCGCCAAGGTAGTAGATCCATATTTAACAATATTAAATTCTTTACCCAAGGTAGCCTTAGGACCATTAATTATCATCTGGGTAGGAGCAAGTACCAACTCAATTATTTTTATGGCTTTACTTATTAGCACATTTGTAACAATTATCACAATCTATCAAGGATTTTCTCAAACTAATAAAAGTTATATAACATTATTAAAGTCATTTGGAGCAACAAAATGGCAAATATTTATAAAAGTAGTATTGCCTAGTAATATACCAACTTTAATCAGTGCTTTAAAGATTAATATTTCTATGTCTTTAATAGGTGTAATCATGGGAGAATTATTAGTATCAAAAAGTGGTTTGGGATATTTAATTATGTATGGTTCTCAAGTATTTAATATTAACTTAGTAATTACGGGAGTAGTAATACTAGGAATTATTTCTTATATCATGTATTTTATAATAGATCTTCTAGAAATATATAGTAAGAAAAAACAGGGATTTTAAAAAATGATCAAGATTTCTCGAAAAGAATCTTTCGAAATAAGATGACAGAATGTCATCTTTTATTTTAAAACTAATTTGATATAAAAAATATTATATTATATAATATAATGTAAAAATACCCATTATTTTATAGATAGGAGAATAAAATGAAACTAATGTTTATATCAGATATTCATGGAATATCAACAAATCTAAAGAAAATAAAGGAAAAGTTTGAGGAACTTAAATGTGATAAATTAGTAGTATTAGGGGACCTATACTATATTGGACCAAGAAATAAGATGATAGAAGGATATAATATTTCAGAGGTACAAGAGTTTTTGGAATCAATGAAAGATAAATTATTGTGTATGAGGGGAAATTGTGATTCAGAAGTAGACTTAATGGTTTCCAATTTTCCAATTATGAATGATTTAAGCTTCATTATGACAGAAAATCATGATCTATATATTACACATGGACATATATATAATGAGAGTAATTGGATGAAGGAAAATTCTATATTAATTTATGGGCATTTCCATATTCCATTTATAAAAAAGATAGAAACAAATTATTATATAAATCCAGGATCTATTTCTTTACCAAAAGAAGGAAATAAACCAAGTTATTTAATCTACGATGAAAATAAAGTAACCATTTATGATATTGATGATAATATTATAAAAGAAGAAATATTAAATTAAAATCGCAAAATACACGTTCTTTTCACAAAAGACGTGTATTTTATTTTAGAAGGAGATGATAAATTGAAAAATAAATTTAATGAATATGTACGTATATGCCTATTAATTATAGTAATAGCTTTAATAGGGATTAGCTATACAATTTATTATGCATTTTGCCATAATGGAGAAGTGGTATACCGAAGTTACGGAATAGATCAAGTAATTGCTGTCAATCCAAGTTTAAGTTTTTTACAAATCTTAGTAATTGTAATTTTAGGGTTAGCATTAGTAGGAGCGATTCTTTTTCTAGTATATACACATGCCGGTAAAAAAAGTCCAGAAGAATTGTTGAAAAATCAAGAAAAAAGTATCTTTTTTGTAATAGAAACGGTACTTTTTACAATTCTTTTAGCACTAATAATTATTATTCCCACAAATATTTTATTAGAGAAAAACAACACATCGGATAATTATCAAAATAAGGCTCAGGAAAACGGAAGTACTATAAGTTGGAATCGTTATAATTAATTAAGCAAAATCCCTTTCCAAAATAGAAAAAAAAGAATATAATAACAAGTAGAAAGAGAAATTATATATTACTCTTGAAATATCAAGCAATTAGTGGTATAATATAGCCACATTGGAGGGGGAAACGATATGAAAAAACAAATAAAAAAATTATTAGTAGCAATATTAATTGCTGTTGTTAGTTGCTGCACGCTAACAACCACGGTAAATGCCGTTCCACAGGAGATTCAATTAGGAAGTTCACAATCAATTCCTGGATATGTTGCTGGAACATACTTTACAACTAAGACAACAACATCTGGAGATTATATGTATTGTTTAAATATTCATAAATTGACTGCACAGAACTCAACTGCTCATTTAGTGGGTGAGTTAGATGCAGGAGTTGCTTACATTATGATAAATGGTTATCCACATAAGACATTTACAGGAGAAAAATTAAAGGATTACTATATTACCCAAACAGCTTTATGGTGGTATTTAGATGATACAACAGGAAGCTCAAATCTTTCAGCTTCATTTAAAACCAATGGTTCTGATCAATATAATTTAAGACCATATATTAAAGATTTAGTGGCAAAAGCAAAAGACGCAAAAGCAAAAGGATACCAAAAGACAACATTAAGTGCCAGCGTGTCTGATAAAGTATTATCTATGTCAAGTGACGGAAAGAATTATATATCAGACGAAATCAAGGTATCTTCAACTAATATATCAGAATACAAAGTATCAATAACTTCAGGCCCTGAAGGAACAAGTATAATTGATAAAAATGGTAAATCTAAGACAACATTCTCATCAAGTGAAACATTCAGAGTAAAAGTTCCAGTTTCTAAAGTAGACGGAACAAAAGAAACAATTAAAGTGAAAATCAGTGCAACTGGTAAAATATATAAAGCATATGAATATCAACCAGATGTACAAAACCAACAAAATGTTACACCTTCAGTTATTACTCCAGTAGAAGAAAAAGTAGAAACCTCTATTGATTTATCGATTTCTACATCAAAAATAACAATTGTAAAAATTGATAAAGCAACAGGTAACGCTATCGCTGGTGCTAAGTTAGTGTTAAAAGATTCTGAAGGAAACGAAATCACTAGTTGGACATCTACAACATTAGGACATGTAATTAAAAATTTACCTAATGGGACATATACCGTAGAAGAAACAAAAGCTCCAGACGGATATGAATTAAGCGAAGAAGTAGTAAAATTTACAATTGATGATAATAGTAGAGAACAAAAAATTAAATTCTACAACGAGGCAAAAGAACGAGTAGTAAATATCATTAAAGTAGATCAATCAACTGGTGAGCCATTAGCAGGTGCAGTAATTGTAGTAAAAGATGCTGATGGTAAAGAAGTTGCAAGATTTACATCTACTACAGATCCTTATGTACTAACTGGATTAAAAGATGGAACATATACCGTAGAAGAAGTCAGTGCTCCTAGCGGATATCAAAAGAGCAATGAAGTATATAGTTTCACATTAGATGCAGAACATGTATCACACCAAATAACAATTGAAAATGCTCCAATAGTAGAAGTACCAAATACTGGAGTAGCAAGCTCAATATTACTAGTTATTTTAGGTCTTGGAATTATCGGCGGTGGAATTAGATTTGTTCAAAAGAACAGTAAACAAAGAGTATAAGGAAAAAAGAATCTCTCCAAGTGTTGTTGCCATAATAGGTGCCGTCCTAACACTAACTGGGGGATTCTTTGTTTCATATAATTACATACAATCAAAAAGAGTTTATGCCTACGATTATATGGCGAATATATTTTATAAATCTAACGAAGACAAAGAAATAGCTAGTCAAATAACAGAAGAAACCGAAGGACAAAGTGAACAACCAGAAGAAAGTGATACTTATACAGATGATTATATTGGATATTTAACAATTCCTAAAATAAATTTAAATAAAGGATTTGTAGATAAACGTTCCAGTGAAAATGACGTAGAAAAAAACATCATGGTAATAGAAGGTTCCACCTATCCAGATGTAGAAAGAGGAAATTTCATTTTAGCAGGACATTCAGGAACCGGATGGAAAGCCTTTTTCAACGAACTTTACCGTTTGAATGTCGGAGACGAAGCTTATGTAACATATAAAGGAAAAAAATATACATATAAAATTACTAATATATATAAACAAAACAAAACAGGAAAAATAGCAATTTATCGTAATTATAATAAGACAACATTAACACTAGTAACTTGTACCAACAATGATGAAGCAACACAGACAGTTTATATTGCTGAACTAGAAAATGTAGAAGCAGAATAAAAGAGTGAAGTAGGGGGGGTGAAGATGATGTCTAGATTATCACTAGCTGATAAATTAAAAATTTTAGGGGATGTCACATCATCTTCTGGCCTATTTGTAGTAGCAATTGTGATTCTAGTAGCTTTAGCATTACTATTAATAGCAACCAATACGAAAACAAAAAAAATAAGCAAATTTATTTGTATTGCAATCTACGGAGCAATCACTCTTGTTTCTCTAATTTTTTATAGAGAAGAACTGTTCAATATGTTTGACTACATGATGAATAATTTCTTTATTGCTGTATATTTTCCTAATTTAGCAATCTATTTTGCGGCAATTGTTGCAACTAACATAATTTTATGGATTAGTATATTTAATAGGAAAATAACTAAGTGGATTAGAGCAATTAATACTATAGTATTTTGTATCATTCATTATCTATTAATTTTAATTATTAATATAATTACAACAAATAAATTAGATATTTTTGAGCAAACTTCTATCTATCAAAATGAAAATGCTCTAGCGTTAATCGAACTATCGAGTACAATTTTTATAGTTTGGATACTATTCTTAATTATTTATAAAATAATTAGAATTTATCAACAGAAAAAAGAAGAAGACTATGAACAATTAGAAAGAAAGAACGACTATGCTAATATAGAAGCACCTATACCAGAACCTATTATCAAACAGGAAACAATCTATAAAAGAAAACTACCAGATAGTATTACCAAAACAGAAGTACCAAGAATTATTCGCGGTTCAGTAAAAAGAGAGTCTACAATAAAAGAAGCAGAAAAGAAAGAGACTACAAGTATTGTAGATTTTATGAAAACTTCAGTAGAAAATGATAATAGTTATTTAATGGATATACCAAATTTTGTATCAGATGATAATCCTCAATTCTTAGATATGATGTTAGAAAGTCAAAATAACAAAAAAGAAGAGCCAAGAAAAGTATCAGAGGAACGAAAGACGAAAGATATTCCAAAGAAACAAAAGAAAATTAAGATTACAGAGGGACCATTGATAGTTAGTAAATCAACACTTCCTAAAAAAGTTCTTCCAAAACAAAAACAATCAGTGGATGTTTTTGATAATCTATTAACCTTAGACGATTATAAGAAAGTACTTGCTCTTTTAAAAAGTTATAAAGCACAAGAACAACTTCAAGCAACAGCAGAACAACGTGCTGAAAACAAGAGAATAAGTATAGATGACTTTCAACAATTAGTTTCAAGAAAATAAGACAGAATCACTAGGACACTAGTGATTTTTCTTTTCTAAAATGCCAAAATACGGTATAATGTTGTTGGAAAGTAGGTATAAAATGTTAGAAGGCTTAAATGATAAACAAAAGGAAGCGGTACTTTATAATGAAGGACCTCTATTAATCATTGCTGGAGCAGGAGCAGGAAAGACAAAAACTCTAACGACAAAAATAGCATACTTAATTGAAGAAGGATTTGCCTATCCTTATAATGTTTTAGCAATCACTTTTACAAATAAAGCAGCCAAAGAAATGAAAGATAGATTATATGGGCTAATTGGAGATTTAGCCAAAAAAGTTCAAGTTTCCACATTTCATAGTTTTGGTTTAAAACTATTAAGAGAAAACTACGAAAAGTTAGGATATGAAGCTAATTTTGTAATTATGGATAGTGACGACTCATTGACAGTCGTAAAAAAAATAGTAAAAGACCTAGGATATGATCCTAAAATCTATAATCCTAGAGCTATTAGAAATAAAATCAGTAGCTGCAAAAATGAAATGATGACACCAGAGATGTATGAAAGATATGCAGTTAGTGATTATGAAAAGGTAATGCATAAAGTCTATGAAAAATACGAAGAGAAATTAAAGAAAAACAACTCAGTAGACTTTGATGACTTATTATTGTTACCAATCAAATTATTTAAAGAAAATCCTAGTGTCTTACAAAAATATCAAGAATTGTATCAATACATTTTAATTGATGAGTATCAAGATACAAACGAAGCACAATATATTTTATCAAAACTAATTAGTGCAAAAAGTAGAAAGATAACTTGTGTTGGAGATGATTCTCAAAGTATTTATAGTTTCCGTGGAGCCAATTATAAAAATATTTTGAATTTTGAAAAAGATTATAAGGATGCAAAAACAATTTTATTAGAAGAAAACTATAGATCAACAAGTACCATCCTAGATGCCGCTAATCAGGTAATAAAAAATAATACACAAAGAAAAGATAAAAATCTTTGGACATCTCGTGGAAAAGGAGAAAAAATTAAATATTATAGAGCATACAATGAGAGAGATGAAGCTCAGTATGTGATAAGAAAAATAAAAGAATTAAGAAATAAAGATGTAGAATATAAAGATATTGCTGTTCTATATAGAACGAATGCACAATCCCGTGTTTTAGAAGAAGAAATGCTAAAAGAAAATATGCCATATCGTGTAATTGGAAGTTTCTACTTCTATTCTAGAAAAGAAATTAAAGACTTAATTGCTTATTTAAGACTAATTCATAATTCAAAAGATAATGTTAGTCTACTTAGAGTTATTAATACTCCAAAAAGAGGAATAGGGCTTAAAACAATAGAAAATTTAACAATGAAAGCCGATGAGACAGGGACTAGCATTTACGAAGCAATTTCTTCTGGAAAAGAATTAGAATTTAAAAAGACCATAGAACAATTAAAATCATTATCTGAAGAATTAACATTAACAGAATTAATTGATAAAGTGCTAGATGCATCAGGAATGAGACAAGAGTTCGAAAGTGAGAAAACATTAGAATCCGAAGTTAGATTAGAAAACTTAGAAGAATTTAAATCAATTACCAAATCATTTGAAGAAAGAGAAGGACTAGTTTCTCTAGAAGATTTCTTATTAGAAATAAGTTTAATCAGCGATGTAGAAGAATATAAAGACGATCCAAATAGAGTAAGCTTGATGACAGTTCATTCTGTAAAAGGATTAGAATTTAATCATGTTTTTGTTGTAGGAATGGAAGAAGGAATTTTCCCACATATGAACTCATTAATGGAAACAAGTGAACTAGAAGAAGAGCGTAGACTTTGTTATGTAGCAATAACACGTGCAAAAGATGATCTTCACTTGATTAATGCCAGACGTAGAACACTATTTGGTAAGGAGCAAATTAACCCAGTAAGTAGATTTATTGGTGAAATAAGTAAAGACTTAATTGAGACAAATGTCAAAGAAGAGGAACTACCACAACAGGAGAAAAAGATTGATACAGAAGTCATGTTTAGAGAAGAAGAAGTAGACTATCAAGTAGGAGACTATGTTTATCATGAAACATTTGGTACTGGAAGAGTAGTAGAAGTAACCAATACCTTGGTTAGTGTTGCATTTAAACATCCACATGGAATTAAAAAATTAATGAAAAACCATAAGAAATTATCTAAAGTGTAGGTGAATGATAAATGGAAGAAAAATTAAATAATGGTTATCAATTATATGTAAAAAGAGATGTAGAAACTAAAGAAATAGCAGGATTATATATAAGAAATAGAAATGGAGCTACCACTAGAATACAAACACAAGAAAATGAATTAGACTTTATAAGAATATTACCTACCATTGAAGAAAATATCAATGAGGGCTATATGTTAGTATTAGGAAAAGTAGAAAATAAATTTTATGCCTATTTGACAGAAGAAGAGACTGCAGAAACAAGAAAATATGAGACATATAATTCATACTTTTTAAATAGCCTAGTAGATATAGAAGAAAAAGCTAGAAATTTTGTTGAAGTAGAAAAAAATAGAGGAGGAAAACAATGAAAAAAACATTATTAATATTAGCGGCAGGAATGGGAAGCCGTTTTGGAGGATTAAAGCAAATAGAGCCATTTGGGCCTAATGGAGAGTTTATTATAGACTATTCTATTTATGATGCCAAAAAAGCGGGATTTGATAAAGTAGTATTTGTAATTAAAGAAGAAAACTATGATATTTTTAAAGAAACGATTGGAAAAAGAGTAGAACCTCACATAGAAACAGAATATGTATTCCAAAAGAATGATAATTTACCAGAAGAATATAAAACACCATTAAAAGATCGTACGAAACCATTAGGAACAGCCCACGCAATACTTTGTGCTAGAGATAAAATAAATGAACCATTTGCAATCATCAATGCAGACGATTTTTATGGGTATGATGCTTATGAAAAAGCAGCTAAGTTCTTAGAAAATGTACCTACGGATCATTATGGTATGGTAGCATATCGTTTGGGAAATACCTTAACACCAAATGGATCAGCCAAAAGAGGTGTCTGTGAAGTGAATGCTAAAGGGGAATTAATTCAGCTAACAGAAAGTAGTGTAACATTAGATGGAGATATGGTAGATGTTCACCCACTAGAAGGAAAGGCAGATTTTAGAACTAGCAAAGATACTATTGCTTCTATGAACTTCCTATTATTTACACCAGATTTATTCCAGATATTAGAGGACAGATTCCCAGCATTCTTAGACCAAAACAGTGAGAAACTAGACACATGTGAGTATCTAATTCCTATCGTTTTAAATGAATTGGTAGAAGAAGGCCAAAAACAAGTAGATGTATTAGAAACTACAGCAGTTTGGTATGGAGTAACATATCAAGAAGATAAAGAATTAGTATCAAGTGCAATCAAAGAATTAGTAGAAACAGGAAAATACCCTAAAAATTTATGGAGTGAGTAAATGAAAGAAAAAACATTATTAATATTAGCAGCCGGAATGGGAAGTCGCTTTGGGGGACTAAAGCAAATCGAACCATTTGGTCCCAACGGAGAGTTTATTATAGACTATTCCATCTATGATGCAAGAAAAGCAGGATTCAATAAAGTGGTTTTTGTAATCAAAGAAGAAAACTATAATATTTTTAAAGAAACAATAGGAAAAAGAATCGAACCATTTATAAAAACAGAATATGCATTTCAAGATAATAGACTAGTGCCAAAAGAGTATCACGAGCTATTACAAAATAGAGAAAAACCATTAGGAACAGCGCATGCTATACTTTGCGCAAAAGATAAAATACATGGTTCATTTGCTATGATAAATGCAGATGATTTCTATGGAAGAGATGCTTTAGAAAAAGCAAGTTCTTATTTAGATAATATGTCTAATAATCATTATGGAATGATAGCCTATCTAGTAAAAAACACCTTAAGTCCATCAGGTGCTAGCTCTAGAGGAATCTGTTATGAAGAAAATGGTAAATTAACTGAAGTTGTAGAAAGTAAAGTAGAACGAATAGATAATAAAATTATTGCAACTTTACAAGATACGAAAGAAAAAATAGAAGTATCAGAAAACACTCCAGTTTCTATGAATTTATTACTGTTTTCGAATGATTTCTTTAGTATCTTAGAAAAATATTTTTATCTGTTCTTAGAACAAAATAAAAACGATTTATCTAAAGTTGAATATCAGATTCCAACAGCTTTAAGTAAGGCTATGAAATATGAAGGAAAAACAGTAGATTTAATGATTACAACCGCAAAGTGGTACGGTGTAACTTACAAAGAAGACCAAGAAATGGTTAAAAAAGCATTTATGGAAATGACAGAACAAAAAAAATATCCACAAAACTTGTGGAAAGATTAAATATTTCTATTTACATAAAAATATGATATAATAACATAATAACGAAAGTTATTAAAACAATAAGTTAAGGAGAAAAAATGAACGAATATAATGAAAATACCCAAGTATATCCTAAAATGTTTACATGGTTATTTATAGGATTATTAATAACCTTTGCTAGTGGATATGCATTAACATTAAATGAACAGTTAATGATACAAGTATTAGCACTTGGAATTTTACCAATCGCTATTATTGAAATTGTAATAGCATTAGTTTTAGGAATAAGACTTGCGAAAATGCACCCATTAACAATGAAAATTTTATATGTTATATATTCCATACTGACAGGCGTTACATTTTCAGTAATATTTGTTGCTTTTGAGGTTTCATCTTTGATTAGTATCTTTATAATAACAGCAATCATATTTGCCTTGTTAGCATTTTATGGATATACAACCAAAAGAGACTTAACCAAAATTGGAGCAATCGCTTTAATAGCTCTACTTGGAATAATTATTGGAGGAATATTAAACATATTTATTTTCAAGAGCACAATGTTTGATACAGTTTTAACGATGCTTGGAGTACTAATATTTATTGCTTATATTGCTTATGATGTAAATAAAGTAAAACAATTAATGTTAGTAATTGGAGAAGAAAAAGCTGCAGTATATGGAGCATTCCAATTATACTTAGACTTTATCAACTTATTTATCAGACTATTGGAACTTTTTGGAAAAAGAAGAGATTAGAACCTTAGGGTTCTTTTTTTTGAAAAGGAATGTAAAGAAACAAAAATAAATGCAAAAAAAAATATATTATTTTTATTCTATGCTATAATGAAAATAATTAGTATAGTAGTAAGTGGTGAGTAAATTGAAAAACAGATTAACATACTTTTCTGGCATTGGAGTAATCATTAGTGCAATTCTTATGTTGGTAGCATCACTAGTTTCAGCAATACCAGACGTAGTATCCAATATTGGAACCGTTTTGTTTATTATTAGTACATGTTTAATGCTAGCATCAACTGGTAATAGGGATAATATTAGCATTTTATTTAGTTTTCTAACAGTAATTTGTGTGATTATATTTACAATATTTATAATTTTAATAGCTTTCAAAGTAGTAAATGTAAGAATGTCAGCTTTTGGCGGAACCAGTATGTCAACTTTGTTATTCTTGTTAACCACATTAGCTATGATTGGAAGTGCAGGCCTTACCATGTTAACTAGTACAGTAAGTGACACAGGAACTATAAGAGTATTAAGAAATACAACTGCGGGTATTGCTGTAGGAGTAGCGATATTATATGTTTTAGCGAATTTCTTAATATTTTTAGCAGTTCCTATAGTAATATTAATGGCAATTGCACAAATAGTAGGTGCTGTTATCGTTCTTTTTCTAACAGTATTAGATAAACAGGAATCTATTGAAACGATGAAAGTATTAAGTATTAAATGTAGTGATTTTCAAAGGCAAGCATCATCACTACAACAAGAACTAGAAAAATATAAACAGCAAGAGCAAACAACAGTAGCACAAATAGAACAATTATCAAAAGTAAATCAAGAATTAAAAACAAATGCCGATTATTATAACCAATTATATGTAGAGGCAAAGCAAGAAGCTTTATATAATCAACAACAATTAATGAATATACAGAATAATCAGCCACCTCAACAAGAAATAGTGGAAAACAAAGTTCAGACACAAGTAGCACAACCATTGCAGAACTCTCCAATACCTACTATAAAATTAGAAGGAAATAATATCTAAGAGAAACAATAAAGTTTCTTTTTTTTAGTTTATAAAAATGATATACTAATAATGGTGATTAGATATGAAAGAAAGAATGGATGAGTTAATAGAAATAATTAATGAAGCAGATTATAATTATCATACATTAGATAATCCTACAATCACAGATCAAGAGTATGATAAATATTTACGAGAGCTAATAGAAATCGAAGAAAATCATCCTACCTGGGTACGAGAAGATTCTCCAACGCAACATGCGGGAGGAAAGATAATTGAGGGATTCGAAAAAGTTACTCATAAAATTCCCATGATGTCATTAAGCGATGTGTTTTCAGAAAGTGAAGTAATTGCATTTGATGAGAGAATTCAAAAAGAAGGGTTCCATCCAGAATACGTATGTGAATTAAAAATAGATGGTCTTTCTGTTTCTTTATTATATGAAAAAGGAAAACTAGTAAGGGCTGCTACCAGAGGAGATGGGACAATAGGCGAGGATATTACTCATAATGCTAAAACAATTAAGGTAATACCTCTAAAACTAAAAGAGGAAGTAGATATCGAAGTTCGTGGAGAAATTTTCATGAACAAAAAAACACTAGAAAAACTAAATGAAGAAAGAAAAAAGAATGGGCAACCACTCCTTCAAAATTGCCGTAATGCTGCCGCTGGATCAATTCGTCAGTTAGATTCTAAAATTGCAGCACAAAGAAAACTAGATAATTTTATTTACCATTTGCCTAATCCTCTAGACTATGGCATTCATACGCATAGTGAAGCTTTAGAGTATATGAAAAAATTAGGGTTTAAAATCAATCCAAATAATAGAGTAGTAAAAAATATTAATGAAGTATTAGAATTCATCGAAGAAAAAGGAAAAGAAAGAGATTCTCTTGCTTACGATATTGATGGAATTGTAATTAAAGTAAACAATATTGATGATCAGCAAAGATTAGGTTCTACTGCAAAATATCCAAAATGGGCAACGGCTTATAAGTTTCCTGCAAAAGAAGTTTTAACTAAGTTAACAGATATTATTTTTACAGTAGGAAGAACAGGTCAAATTACACCTAATGCTGTACTAGAACCAGTAATTGTAGCAGGATCTACCATTTCAAGAGCGACACTACATAATGAAGATTATGTAAAAGAAAAAGATTTAAAAATTGGAGATATTGTATCGATTCGTAAAGCAGGAGATGTAATACCAGAAGTAGTAGAAGTAAAAAAAGAAAGACGTACAGGAAAAGAAAAAGACTTTGTTATGATTACAAACTGTCCAATGTGTAATACTCCACTTGTAAAAAAGGAAGGACAGGTAGACTATTATTGTCCAAATAAAAAATGTCCAGCTAGAAACATTGAAAGTCTAATTCACTTTGTATCTCGTGATGCCATGAATATTGACGGACTAGGAGATAGAATTATGGAAGACTTTTATAACTTCCATTTTATCGCAACTATACCAGATATTTATGCTCTAAAAGAACATGAAAAAGACTTAACTAGATTAGAAGGATATGGAGAAAAATCAGTAACAAACTTATTAAAGGCTATAGAAGAAAGTAAAAACAATTCCTTAGAAAAATTAATATTCGGATTAGGAATTCCACATGTAGGGGCAAAAACTGCGAAACTACTAGCACAAAAATATAAAACTTTACAAAATCTAATGGAACAAACAGAAGAAGAATTAACAAAAGTTCCGGACATTGGAGGAATTATCGCTAAAAGTGTTGTAGACTATTTTAATGATTCACACCATAAAGCAATCGTTGAAGAATTAATGGACTTAGGAATCAATACAATTTATTTAGGACAAGAAATAGTTGAAAATGAAGAGTTTAGTGGTAAAAGTTTTGTTTTAACGGGCAGTCTAACCATTTTTACAAGAGAAGAAGCCAAAGAAAAGATAGAATCGCTTGGTGGAAAAACAGTAGATTCAGTATCTAAAAAAACCTCTGTTGTAATTGTAGGAGAAAAACCTGGAAGCAAATATGACAAAGCATTAAAATTAGGAATTCCAATCTGGACGGAAGAAGAGTTCAAAGATAAATTACAGTAGCACAAAGCTACTGTTTTTCTTTACAAAATAACATATTTATAGTATAATATGCCTTATCAAAAGGGGATGAAAGAATGAACAAGATTGATGAATATCTGAATTGCTATAAAGATTTAGAGTTCTATCGTCAAATATATGAGACATCTTCCCTAAAGCAACAATTTAATCTTGCTCAAGACTGCGAGTCAAAATTAATTAGTGAAATTGCAGACAGAAAAGACAAAAATTTATATTTAGCAATCTATTATTATCTGGTATGGAATGGATACTTTTCTGCTGATAAAACTTTTATAGCAACCTCTAATGATTCTATAGAATTAAAAACAGATTTAGGAATTGGTATTTCTTGTGGTAATGGTTGTTGCAGAAACTTTGCACCTCATTTTAAAACAATATTAAGTTTATTAGATGAAAATCAAGATTTAATATTAGTAGGAACAAAATATCACTACCAAAATAACCCAATACCCAAAACAAGAAAAATAAAAACTAAAGTAAAAAAAAGTAGTATGGAAACTAAAAGAGAATTTAGAGATTGGAAGTTTCCAAACCATATAGAATTATTAGATGTCAGTAATCCAGAAAATATAATGTTATTTGATCCATTTAATTTGAATATACAGGAATTAATAAATAAAAGAGAAAGGATATCAAGAAGAAAAATGATAGATTTTGGTATTCCACTTTTTTTAGACTTTGACATTAGTGATGATTTTAGAAGAGAGTTATTAGAAATTGCTAGACCGTTAGAAAGACAAGTTTCTAAAAAATTATTAAGCGAAATGCCGCTAGAAAAAAGGATACAATTACGTGCTGAAGCAATAGAACTTTGTGAACAAAAGAAATCGTTAGTAGAAGCATATCATCGAGATATGAATCCAACTTATCAATATATAAAAAGGGAGACTAGAAACTTTCAAAGTAAGGGATTTTAAGGAGGAATAAAAATGAGAAAAAAGAAAAATGAGTTGAAAACAGAAGAAAATAATTATGTGGATTATAATCATTATGGGATGAATGATTTAGATATGGAAATAATTGAGGAAAAAGAACCAATATCTAAAGTAATTAGTAACATCATTTTTATTATTATCATTGCCTTAGGAATTGTCATTGCTATCGACGTTATTTGTGTAACAAAATATGATAAAGGACCATATTTCGCTATACGTACAAAAACATATGATGATGGTGGAACAGAGGAATTTTATGGACTAGGATATAAGGTTATAAAATATCATCAGGAACAAGGAAGACGAGATACAAAACTAGGTTTCTGGACGATGCCATATTCAGTAGAACCAACAGAAATATCTGCTTTAGATTTAGCAATAGAATTTAGAAACGATCCTGAAAAAACAGCTAATAAATATGCAGGACAATTTATGAGAGTAACAGGAAGAATTTATAAGATAAAAGATAATGAACTTATTTTGCGTTATAAAGATCCAGATGATGCTTATACTTTAAAAATAAAATGTCCAATGGCAGAAAAGACAGATCTTAGCGACCTAAAAGAAGATATGGAAATTACAGTATTAGGTACAATTGACAACTTTACTCTTGCTACAGAAAAAACATCAAACAGCGCTAATATGAGTAATTGTTTTACAGAATAAGAAAGGGTAAATATGAGTAACAAAGAAATATTACAAATAACACTAAAAGATTTAGGTATAAAAAAAAGAACAAGAAAAAGATTAAGTCTTTATAATATAGAAACATTAGAAGATTTACTACAAATAGATTATGAGGATTTAACTAAGATTAGGCAATTAGGCATTGGCGGATTAAAAGAAATCAAAGGAGCGCTACATAATGCTGGATATAAAATAAAGAATGAGGATAAATCTCAAGAAGTCCAAAAAGAAAAATTAAAACAAGAAGGAAAAGTCCTATTAGAAGAGTTGGGCTTTTCTCCGCAAGCCTATTCTTTATTATATAGAGAAGGCATTTTTACATTGCAACAACTAAATAATCGTTGGAGAGAAATACCGATAATAAAAGGTTATGGACCAAATAGACAACGACAGTTGTTAGATCAATTAACAATTTTAGGAGTAGGAATAACCGGAGAGGGATTGTTAATTCCAAAAGAAGTAGAACAACAAGCAATTGAACAAGAAAAGCTAAATAAATCAGCAAAAGAAGAGCAAAAACAAAGTGAAGACATAAAAAGAAGAAATATATTGATAGAAATGCAACAGTCCTTATTAAAAGAAAAACAAGCCTTAATAATCCGTGAACAAGAAATTGATAATGAACTAGCTAAAATAAGAGGTGAGTTGCTTGGAGCCAGAAAAAACAAATAAAATAATAAAAGAAGAAATTTCAGCTCTAGAAAAACAAATAGAAAAATTAAAAAAAGAAAACAGAGAAACAAAAATAAGAATAGAAAGAAAAAGCCTAGAACTTCAAAAATATTGGTTAAAAGTGTTAGGATTTTAGAGGAGTAAAATATGAAAAATTGTAATATAGGTAGAGGAATAGCAGTTCTTTTAACATCTACAGTATTATTAGGTGGATGTGGAAAAGTGGAAGAAACTAAGAAAGAAGAAATAAAAACTCCAGAAATCACTACAGAAGAATGTGAACATCTAATTGTAGATTTTGGTAATCAAACAGTTATATTTAAAGAATGTGAAGGCTATGAAATTTATTGTCGTGCACAAACAAATAGCGGACTAGCAGAGTATACTATCAAAGATAATAATGATACCCTTCTAATATCAGGTTATACAACAGAGTTTAATGATTATACCACATCTCATAATCAAGTAGATGAAATAGAACAACAAGCAATTGCTAATGGAGCTTATGTTTATAAATTACAAAAGTAAGAAGAACTAGATAGTAGTTCTTTTTTTGAGAAAAAATTTATGATATAATAACTAAAGTTAAAGGAGGAATTCCAGTGAAAGAGAAGTTAACAAAAGAAGAAGTATTACATGTTGCTCATCTAGCAAGAATTAAAGTGGATGAAGAAGAAATAGAAAAATATCAAGTAGAGTTAAAACAACTTTTAAATGATGTAGATAAAATTAAAGAAGTAGATGGCTATGATAATGAAAGAATGATTGCTCCATGGGCCAAAGATACAATAACAAGAGAAGATAAGCCTGGAGAAATGCTAAATCCTAAAGAAGTATTAAAAAATGCTCCAAAACACAGTGGAAATTATATTGAAGTACCAATTGTAATTAGTGAGAGCGAGGGGGCCTAGTATGAAATATTTAGATAAGACAATCGAAGAAATTCACAATGCCTTAAAGAAAAAAGACATAAAGCCAATTGATTTAGTAGAAGAGGCATTTGAAAGAATTGAAAAGAATAAAGAATTAAATGCTTATATTACTTTAAACAAAGAAGAGGCAATAAAAAGAGCAAAAGAATTAGAAGAAAAAGAAGTAGGGGACAATTTATTATTTGGATTACCTATTGCTGTAAAAGATAATATTGTAACTAAAGATTTAAAAACAACGTGTGCATCGCACATATTAGAAAACTTTATTCCTATCTATAATGCAACAGTAGTAGAAAAAATAAATGCTAATGACATGATCATTATTGGAAAAACAAATATGGATGAATTTGCCATGGGATCAAGTAGTAGAACTAGCTATTTTGGAGCTCCTAAAAATCCATGGAACAAAGAAAAAATATCAGGTGGATCGTCAGGTGGAAGTGCAACAACGATAGCGGCAAGAGATGTATTGTTTGCTTTAGGTACAGATACAGGAGGTTCTATTCGCCAGCCAGCAAGTTATACAGGAATTGTCGGAATGAAACCAACTTATGGTAGAGTATCTCGTTATGGACTAGTAGCTTTTGCATCAAGTCTAGATCAAATTGGGCCAATGACTAAAAACGTTTATGAAAATGCTCTATTATTAAATGTAATTGCAGGACCTGATGATAAAGATTTAACTTCCGCAAATAAAGAACAAGAAGATTTCACTAGAAAAATTGGAAAAGATATTAAAGGAATGAAAATAGCTCTTCCTAACTATTTTATGAGTGATATCGTAACAGAAGAAATAAGAAACAAAGTCGAAAAAACAAAAAAACTGTTAGAAGAAAATGGTGCAATAGTAGACTATGTAGATATGAAATACTTAGATAAAGCTGTTACACTTTATCAAATTATTGCCATGGGAGAAGCATCTTCTAACTTAGCTAGATTTGACGGAATACGGTATGGATATAGCACAGAAAATCCAAAAGATATTGAGGATTTATATTTGGAAACAAGAAAAAATGGATTTGGAAAAGAAGTTAAAAGAAGAATTATGGTAGGTTCTTACTTACTAAGCGGAGAAAACGCAAAGATTTATTATAATAAAGCATTATCTATTAGAGATGATATGAAAAAAGAATTTGATAGAGTTTTTAAAGATTATGATTTAATTATTGGGCCAACGACAACAACAACAGCTTATGACCTAACAGATCCGATGGATGATCCATCAAAAAGTTTTATGGATGATGTTTTAGTAATACCAGTAAATATGGCTGGATTACCAGGATTATCTTTACCAATTGGATTTGGAAAAGGAAATATGCCAATAGGACTACATATTATTGGAAATAGTTTTGAAGAGGCAACTATCTATCAATTAGCAAGTTTCTTAGAGAAAAAATTAAACTTAGAGTTAAATCCAAGAAAGGATGATGGAAATGTCTAATTATATACCAACTATAGGTGTAGAAGTACACTGCGAGTTAAAAACAAATACTAAGATATTTTCAAATAGTATCAATGGTTATGGACAAATGGCAAATTCGTTAACTAATGTAGTAGATTTAGGATATCCAGGAACACTTCCAACTCTAAATAAAGAAGTTCTAAATCTAGCCATTAAAGCTGCACTAATCTTAAACTGCAAGATTCGTCCAAAAATGCATTTTGATAGAAAAAACTATTTTTATCCAGACAATCCAAAAAACTATCAGATTACCCAAGCGGAGACTCCAATTGGATATGATGGTTATGTAGAAATAGAAGTAAATGGCAAAAAGAAAAAAATTGAAATCGAAGAAATGCATATTGAAGAGGACACTTGTAAAAGTACCCATAGAGGAACAAAAACACTATTAGACTTTAACCGTGCTGGTGTTCCATTGATTGAAATTGTAACAAAACCATGTATGGAAAGTGGAGAAGAAGCAAAGTTATACTTAGAAAAGTTAAAAGAATTATTATTCTATAGCGATGTTTCAGACTGTAAGATGGAGGAAGGCTCTATGAGAGCAGATGCAAACGTATCCATCAGAAGAAAAGAATCAGATCCATTCGGCACAAAAGCAGAAATAAAAAATATTGGTTCTATTTCAAATGTTAAGCTAAGTATTGAAAAAGAAATAGAACGTCAAGCAGAACTTTATGATAAGGGAGAAACTTTTCTACCACAGACAAGACGTTTTGATGATAAATTAAATGATACAGTATTAATGCGTGTCAAAGAAACGGGAAATGATTATCGTTATTTTCCAGAGCCAGACATTCCATATGTTTATGTAACAGAAGAACAAATTCAAGAGGTAAGAAAAACAATTCCAATGTTACCAGATGAAAGAAGAGAAAAATATCAAACTCTTGGTATTAGTGAAGTAAATGCAAAAAAACTAGTACAGAATAGATCTTTAAGTGATTACTTAAATGAGCTATTAGAAGAAAAAATAGATTTCAAAACAGCATCTAATTTATTATTAGGAGACATTTCTGCATATTTAAACAAAAATGAAACAGAAATTACAAAAACTTATCTTACAACAGAAAAGTTTATTGAGTTAACTAATAATATAAGCGATGGAACATTAACTAGTAAAAATCTAAAAGAAATACTAGATACCATCATGGAAAGTGATAAAACAATAAAAGAGATTATTAAAGAGGCAGGAATAAAAAATATTACAGATGATTCAGCAATCAAAGAAATGATTAGTAAAGTAATCAGCGAAAACCCAGATAGTGTGGCAGATTATAAAGCAGGAAAAGACCGTGCTATAAAATATTTGATGGGACAAGTAATGAAAGAAAGTAAAGGTACACTAAACCCTAAAATGGCTATGGACATTTTAATAGAAGAGTTAAACAAGTAATTGAAAAAGCAATATACATAGTGTATAATTAAAATACTAGGATGTGATGATAAATGAGTTTTATAAGAAAAAATAAATTTGTAATTATAGCAATAGGAGTATTTTTAATATTAGTAGTTCTAGGCTTCCAAATAGCAACTATGTTTTTTCCAGAGGAAGGAACAGCATTATATGGAGATCGTCTAGATGGAATTGAAGAAGTAGAACTTTCCAATAGTAAATTAACAAAAATCGAATCAAATTTAAAATCAGATGGAGCAGTAAAAGAAGCAGATGTAAGTGTTGCCGGCAAGATCGTAGAAGTAATTATTACAGTGCAAGATGACACCTCTGTAGATACAGCAAAAGCATTAAATACGAAAGTATTAGATTCATTAAGTAATAAAGAGAAAAAATTTTACGATATTCAAATCTTTGTAAAAAAGGATAGCGAAGCAACTGATTTTCCTATTATCGGTTATAAGCACCACGCAAAGGATACATTCTCATGGACCAAAGATAGGGGCGCAGAATAATGAAAAAGAAACTAATTATAATTATTCCTATTATAATAGCGGTAGTCACATTTGTCTTTGTTTACCGTTATTACAATAAGGAAGATGAGACAACAACCCTAACGGTACGAGAAAAACAATGGGTGCAAGAACATGCTGATCAAACTTATGACTTCGAAGTAGTAAACAATTATCCTTTATATGGAACAAACGGAAGTGGAGTTATCTTCAGCTTCCTAGATGATTTTGAAGAAAATATTGGATTAGAATTCAATAGAATTCCATATCTAAAAGAATCTAAAACTTCAATTGACGGTTTTAGAATTAGAATATTAAATAATAATACTAAATTAACAGATAACGATTTACCATTATTTAATGATAATTATGTTGCTGTTGGAAAAACATATCAAAGAATCAATAATATCAAAGACTTTAAAAATGTCACTTTTGGTGTATTTAAAGATGATTCTAGTGATATTAGTTATTATTTAAAAAGTGGAACCAATTTATCTTTTAAGACTTATGATGAAATTGAAGATATATATAAAGCATTAGATAATGATGAAGTTGATATGGTAATCGTACCAAATATTATGTATTTAAATTACACCATTGATAATGATAAATATTCAATTAATTATTTCTTTACAGAAATGCAAAAACAAATTGTATTAACATTAAGTAAAGATAATGAAGAATTAAATAAGATTGTTACAAAATACTATAACAAATGGAGACAGACAAAGTATGTCCAAGAATATAATGATGCATATTTAGATTATTATTTAGAAGAAAATAATTTAAATGCCAAAACAAAAGCAGAATTAATTTCTAAAAACTATACATATGGATATGTCGAAAATCCTCCATATGAACAATTAGTAAATGGAAAAGTAGCAGGAATTGCTGGTGAATATGTAGATAGAGTAGCAAGACTTTCAGGAATTAACTTTAAATATAAAAAGTATGATACGGTAGAAGATTTAGAAAAAGCTATCGATAAAGGGGAAATAGATTTATATTTTGATTATTATAATTACAACAATAATAAATATAAATCAACCCTATCAACATTTATTGAACAATATGTAGTATTAGGAAAAGAAGAAGATAATCATATCGTAACTTCTTTTGAAAGTATGAAAGATGAACCTCTAGCGATGCTAGGAAATGATTCTTTATATAATTATTTTTCAAATAATGCTAGAGCAAAAATTAAAACCTACGATAATATTGATGATTTAGTAAAAGAAAGTGGTAACCGCTTAATTGTTGTAGACCGAGAAATCTATACTCATTATCAAACTACAAAATTTAAAAAATTAAAATTATTGTATAATGATACAATGATGAATGATTATAAATTTATGGTAAAGAATAATAATGAAGCATTCTATGATTTATTTAACTATATCATTAATACAAACTCTTACTATAATTACAGAAATAGTGGTATTACTAATTTACATGCGTCTATATTAGAAAACTCTACTTTAGAGCAAGTATATACAATAGTTTTAACCATTATCTTTGTACCATTAATTATTCTATTAGCTGTTTATTTAATTATAAAGAAGAAAAAACAGATTAAGAAAGTAAAAGCAAGTGATAGACACAAATATACTGATATGCTTACTTCTTTAAAAAATAGAAATTATCTAAATGCTAAAATGCCTGAATGGGAAGAATCCAAAGTATTCCCACAAGCAATAGTAATGGTAGATTTAAATAATGTTAAATACATTAATGATAATTATGGCCATGAAGAAGGAGATGACCTAATTATCAAAGCTGCTGGTGTCTTAGTAAATACACAATTAGAGAATAGTGAAATTATACGTACAGATGGTAACGAGTTTTTGATTTACCTAGTTGGTTATAGTGAAAGACAAGTTTCTACTTATGTAAAAAAACTAGGAAAAGAAATGAAAAATTTACCTCATGAATTTGGTGCTGCTATCGGTTACAGTATGATTACTGATGAAATTAAAACATTAGATGATGCTATCAATGAAGCAACATTAGAAATGATAACAGCAAAAGAAGAAATGAAGTAAAAGGGATGAAGAAATATGGAGCAAGTAACAGGATTTTTCAAAAAAGTAATTTCAATTATTACAAAACCTGAAATGAGAGTACTTCCTGGACAACTTGCTTTTTTCTTTGTCCTTTCAATTATTCCGCTAATAGCATTAATCGGTGCAATTGCTTCCAGGTTTTCAATACCAATGGAAGCATTAGATGAATATTTATTATCGGCTTTGCCAGGATCTGTAGCGGAGCTGTTTACAAATGCAGTAACAAGAGATAGTATTAACTTCAATATTGTAGTATTTTTCTTTTCAGCTTTCCTTCTAGCTTCTAACGGAACACATTCAATGATTATAACTTCCAATGAAATATATAAAATAAAATCAGATAATATATTAAAAAGAAGACTAAAAGCAATAGGCATGACTTCAATTTTACTTGGAATATTTCTATTCTTGATACTCGTTCCAGTTTGCGGAGACAATATTTTTGAAATCATAAAAGAGACATCAAATAATGAAGGATTTATCAATTTTATTTATCGAGTATATCAAATTATAAAGTATCCAATTTCAATATTAGTTGTATACTTTAATATCAAATTATTATATGTATTAGCTCCTGATAAAAAAATAAGAAGTAAAACAACAACAAAAGGAGCACTATTTACAACAATTAGTTGGATTTTAGCAACAGAGATATATACCTTCTATATAGGAACTTTCTCTAGCTATGACGTATTTTATGGAAGTATTTCTAATATTGTAATTTTACTATTATGGATTTATATTTTATCGTATATATTTGTCGTAGGAATGGCAATCAATGCAGGAAATACAAAAGAAGAAGATATTGAAAGAACAGGAATGTTATTGACAAAGAAATAACATTCTTTTTCTATGAAAGATAATCCAAAGAATTGAAAAAGTATAATAATAATGCTATAATGTAATAAGCAAAGTTCGAGATGAGAAACATAAAAGCGAGGTTGGACAATGAAGAATTTAAAGAATAGTTGGAATAGACTAATAAAGTCGTTACAAAAGAATTTAAAACGAGTAAAAGAAGAACATTTAATTAGAGAATATATAAAGAACAATATTTTATTCTTAACCTTCGTAATTACTTGTGTTATTAACTCAACAATGCTAAGATTTTTCTGTATTAATTCTACAGAAAACTATTTAGCAATTGCACCAATATTAGCGGATTTATCCATTGTAACAATCGTTGGTGGACTTGGATATTTATTAAAGCCAAAGAATCGATTTGGATACTATTTAGGGTTTAGTATTTTCTTTTCCGCAATATGTTTAATTAATTCAATATATTATACATACTATACATCTTTTGCTTCAGTTTCTATGCTATCTTTAACACAGTATGTAGGAGATGTAGGAGATGCTGTAGTAGAACAAGTAATTAATTTTAAGGACTTTTTATACATCTTAGGGCCAGTAATATTAGTACTTGTAAATACTAGATTAAAAAAGAAAAATTACTATAAAAAAGTGGAAATAAAATCAGATAGAAAGAAAAGAACTATTAAAACTGTAGCAGTTGGAGCTGTAATTGCTATTATATTTATTTTAACACTAACTCCAACAGACATGTCTAGACTAGTAAAACAATGGAATCGTGAATACATTGTTATGAAATATGGTATTTATATTTATCAAGCAAATGATGTAGTAGCATCAATTCAACCAAAAATAAATTCATTATTTGGTTATGATCAAGCAAAAAAATTGTTTAAAGATTACTTTAAGGATAAAGAAGAACATCAGGATAACAAATATACCAATATTTTTGAAGGGAAAAATGTTATTGTAATTCATGGAGAAAGTTTGCAAACCAATTTAATGAGCCTATCATTTAATGGTGAAGAAGTAACGCCAAATTTAAATAAATTGGCAGAAGAGGGAATGTTCTTTTCGAATTTTTATTCTCCAGTAAGTGTTGGAACAAGTAGTGATGCAGAATTGATGTTTAACACTTCACTTTTGCCAACTAAGAGTGGAACGGCTTTTGTGTCTTATTCGGATAGAACTTATAATGCCACTCCAAAATTATTAGGAGAAAAGGGATATTATACATTCAGTATGCATGGAAATAATGCCGACTTTTGGAATAGAAGAAATATGCATAAAAGTTTAGGATATGACCGTTTCTATAGTAAAACAGACTATAATGTAACAGAAGAAAATACAGTTGGACTTGGAATCAATGATTATGCATTTTTCGATCAATCTGTAGATAAATTGAAAAAAATTGCTAAAAAACATGATAAATGGTATGGTATGATGATGATGCTATCAAATCATACTCCATTTTCAGAGGTAGATAAATATGGAGATTTTCCAGTAGACATCAAGGAAACAGTAACTAATGAAGATGGAACAACAGAAGAAGTTACTTATCCATATATGGAAGGAACAAAATTAGGAAATTATTTTAAATCTGCTCATTATGCCGATGGAGCGATTGGAGAATTAATAGAGAGATTAGATGAGGAAGGATTACTAGAAAATACCATAGTCGTTATTTATGGAGACCATGATGCTAGACTTCCAAGAGCAGACTATAATAGATTATATAACTATGATAAAGAGACAGATTCTATACTAGATAAAGATGATCCTAATTATAAAGAATATGATTCTTACCAATATGAATTAGGTAGAAAGGTTCCTTTAATTATTTGGAGTAAAGATATGAAAGGAACTGATTTAAATAAGGAATACACAAATGTAATGAGTATGTATGATGTAGAGCCAACCCTTGGTAATATGTTGGGTTATTCTAATGAATATGCCTTAGGACATGATATTTTTGATATTAAAGATCAAAATATTGTAGTATTCCCTAATGGAAATTGGCTAACAAATGATGTTTACTACAATAGTCAAAAAGAAGAATATTTATCATTAACAGATAAACCAGTAACAGAAGAAGAAATTAAAAAGAATAACGAATATGCAAGTAGTCTACTAGATGTTTCTAATGATATAATAATATTTGACTTGTTAAAGAAAGATCAAACAGATGAAAATAAGGTAATAGAAGCACAAGAGAAAGGAGCCTAGTCTATGAAACTAAAGAAAAAACCAAAAAGAATCCTAATTACCATCCTAGTTTTGGCTGCTATAGCGGCAATCGCTTTTGTCGGATATAACGTATTTTTTGGTAAACAAGAAGTAAAAGAAGCAAAAGTATTAAAAACAATAAAAGAATACGGGTATACATTAAAAGACAATAAAACAAAAAGATATCAAGAAATGTTTGGAGAATTAGATAAAATATTAAAGAAAGACCCAGTAGATGAAGAAGAATATGTAAAAAAAATAACAGAGATGTTTATTTATGACTTTTATAGCTTAAATGATAAAAGTACAAAAACAGATGTAGGAGGAACAGACTTTATCTATGGTAATATTCTAGAAAACTTTTTAAGTAATGCAGAAGATACCTATTATAAATATGTAGAAAGTAATATGTATAATGATAGAAAGCAAGAATTGCCTGTAGTAGACGAAATAAAAATCGATAGTGTAGAACAAACAGAGTTTGCTTATGGCGAAGAGACGGATGAAGAGGCCTATGAAGTAACAGTATCATGGACTTATACTAATAAAGAGTTTAATGACTATCAAAAAGAAGCAACATTAATCTTTATTCACGATGGTATAAAACTTTCTCTAGTAGAGCTAAAATAGAAGCATTGCTTCTATTTTCTTTTTGCTTTATAATAAAGGTAGCGATGAAAATTGCTATAGAAAGGATAGAATAAAATGATTTTAATTGAATATCCCAAATGCTCAACTTGTAAAAAAGCAAAGAAATATTTAGAAGATAATTCTATAAAATATATAGATAGAAATATAATAATGGAGACACCAACAAAAGAAGAGCTAAAAGAGTGGATAGAAAGATTCTCTTTTCCACTAGATAGACTATATAATACTAGTGGAATGAAGTATAGAGAATTAAACTTAAAAGAAAAAAGAAAAACAATGACTCTAGAGGAACAATTAGAGTTATTATCATCCGATGGGATGTTACTAAAAAGACCAATCCTAATAACAGAAAATAAAATGGTAACAGGATTTAGAGAATTAGAATGGAATAAAGTAATTGAGGAGGAAAGAAAATGAAAGAATTAGTTTTAAAAAAATGTATGAAATGTAATGCTTTAGTAAAGGTATTAGAAGATTGTAAAGATGAAAGTTGTGGAATTGTTTGCTGTGGCGAACCAATGAAAGAAGTAAAAGCAAATAGTACAGATGCAGCATTTGAAAAACATGTGCCAACATATGAAAAAGAAGGAGAAAATATTCATATAAAAGTAAACCATGTAATGGAAGAAGAGCACTATATTGAATGGATTTTAGTAAAAATGGAAAAAGAAAATAGAGAAGTATTACTACAGCCAGGAGATACACCAGAAATGATAGTACCATATGAAAAAGGAGCTTTAATCTATGCTTACTGCAATAAGCATGGTTTGTGGAAAACGGAGGTAGAATAATGAGTTTAGAAGCCTTAAACAACCTTAGCTATGGAATGTATATTGTCACTACAAAGCAAAACAATAAAAATGTAGGTTGTTTCATTAATACAGCAATGCAAATTACTTCAAAAAATCCTATCATAGCAATTAGCTTAAATAAAGAAAATTATACAAATCAAGTACTAAAAGAAACAAGAAAGTGTGCGATATCTGTATTAACAGAAAAAGCAAGTCAAGAATTAATATCTAAATTTGGATTTTTTTCATCAAGAGAAATTAATAAGTTTGAAGATAGAAATTTTCAATATGTAGAAGAACTACCAGTAATTTTAGAAGATACATGTAGTTATATCATAGGAGAAGTAATAAGAGTAATAGATGTAGAAACTCACGATATATTCTTAATTCGTGTATTACAAGCAGAAAATGTATTAGATGATACACCAATGACATATAGATTTTACCATGAAAATTTAAAGGGAAAGGCTCCAAAGAAAGCACCAACTTATCAAGAAGAAAAAGTAGAAAATAAGGGTAATAAATACCAATGTGCTATCTGCGGATATATTTATGATGACAGTAAAGAAGATATTAAGTTCGAAGATTTACCGGATGATTGGACCTGTCCAATGTGTGGAGTAGGAAAAGATAAATTTATAAAGTTATAAGAGGTAAAAATGATAAAACCAGAAGAAGTAATGAAGACAATGGATGAAATATCGTATGGCTGGTTAGATATTTATGATAAGAAGCACATAAATACCATAGATAAACTAACAGAGCTATATAGAGTATCTTCTCCAGAAGAGGTGTTGAAAAATAAAATAGGTATCTGCTTTTGACCAAGTAGAGTTAGAAAGAAAACTATTTGAATTAGAGTATGAAACAAAATCATATGCAATATTTACAAGTCTAATGGCTCATAGCTTTTTAATATTACATAACGATGAAACCTATATCTATTTTGAGCATTCATCACCTATGAGTAAAGGAATTTATTACTTTTCTACAGAAGAAGAAGCTATAGCTGATGCTACAAGAAGATTTAGAGAAAATCATCATATTAAAGACAGCAAAAAAGTCGAATTAATATCATATCCACCTATGGAGCAAGGAACTACATTTTCAGAAATCAAAGATATTGTATATAAAGAAAAAGAAAAAAGAGAAGGCAATAAAATATAACCTTCTTTTTTTGTATAAAAAAAGCAAGCATTTCAGCTTGCTTAAATATATTATTCGTTTGGTACAGTGCCATTATCGGACCCACTGTTTTCAGAACCATTACCATCACCAGTATTTCCACCATCGCTACCAGATCCGGAACCTCCAGATCCTGATCCGCCAGAGCCAGTATTTTCAACGCCACCAGTACCAGAACCACCACCTGTATTAGATTCAGGAGGTTTAGTAGTAGTATTATCATCATCACTAGGAAGGTCTTCTTCCTCACTGTCATCTTCGCTAGTCTGACTACCACCTAAAGTCAATGTCACACTTCCACGAATTTTGTCGATTCTTTTGCCAGCAGGATACTCCTGATCGATAACATAACCGTTACCACCAACAAAAGTAACACTGATACCTAAACGGCTAGCAGTAGCTCTAGCTTGTGCCTCACTATCACCAGTAAAATCAGGAAGTAGAGTATAAGCACTACCAGACTTATAAGGACCATATCCAATAACTTCTTTTTCATATGGTTCATTAATAGAGAAACTAAATTCTTTAATTACTTTATGTTCTACCAAACCAAGATTTTCTTTCATTGCTCTAACAACATCTTTTTTACTTTGTTCATTAGGTACATAATTATATAAAACCATTCTCATACGTTCATCATAAATCATTTGACCTTGACCTTGTAAATATAATTGTTGGATATTAATCAAGTTAGATGATTCTTTAGAAGCACTACGTTTAACAATATCTTTACCAACGTTATAGAATGATAATATTTGCTTTGTTGTTAAGTTAGTATCTAAACTATTTGAAATAGTATCTAAAATATCCATAAAACTAGATACTTTAGTAATATTTTTCATTTTATCAATTAATGCCATAACAATTTCTTGCTGGTGTTGTCCACGTCCAAAATCACCATTAGCTAACTGCTTTCTATTTCTAGCATAAACTAGAGCTTGTTCACCATTTAATGTTTGTTGTCCAGGATAGATACAAACTTCTGATCCACGAGAAGAGTCATCTGTACACAATTCTTGCTCTACATTAATGTCAACTCCACCAACAGCATCTACTAATTTTACTAAACCTTTAAAGTTAATTTTTGCATAATAATCAATATTAATATCAAAATAATTTTCAATTGTTTGCATCATACAATCAGTACCATATCCAGCAGCATGGGTAATCTTATTTTCTGCTTGATCACTCCAACAAGCAATTGGTACATAACTATCACGAGGAATAGAAATCATAGTGGCATTTAATGTTTTAGGGTTAAATGTGATTAATATTAAAGTATCACCATTAGCAATTGCATTTTTTTCTAACACTTCATCAGTAGAATCAATTCCCATAAGTAACATAGTAAATGGTTCAGTAATAGATTTCCCACTAGAACTCAACTCTTCATCAGAAATATCAGATTTCTTCATTTTTTTATCTTTGGAAAGAATAATTTTTGTATCCGTTCCTACGTCTTCATAACCAGTAACATTAGAAAACATATCTACATAGTTATCAGTAATGAAAATGGCATCCACATCGCCAGCATATAAATCTACTAGCATAGTAGAGTAATCATCATATTGTTTAATTTCGTTATCGTCTTCTAATTTATTTTCTTTAATCATCTCTTGTGGAATGATGTATCCATCAGGAGAATCTTTATCCTTTAAAATTCCAATTGTATAATCTTTTATATCACTGACTTCTTCAGCAGTATTGTCACTCATAACTACAAGATCAGAAGTGTAAGTAACATAAGCCTTATTAATGCTATTAAGTTGTCCATAGAAATAAGCAATAACAAGACCAACAGCAAAACAAATAAGGGAATAAATTAACATAAAACTTATTAATCCAATACGCTTACTTCGTTTTTTCTTTCTCTTTTTAGAAGCCATGCGGACTTTAAAAAATAATATCAAATCAATAAATATTAAGATTCCGATAACAATATATCGTATTAAAGTCTCGATAGAACTAAGTAAAAATATTTCATAAATAGCAAAAATACTACATGCCAGCGCTATTATTAGAAATATAGATAATACAATTTTAATTTTTGATTTTTTTTCTCTCGTTTCATTTTCTAACTCATGTTTAGCCATAATTACCTCCCAAGCAAATCTTATCATCTAGCTTTTACTATTATACCTAAATTTAGCTATTTTATCAACCCAGGTAGAAGGAATTATATAATAAAAAAAACAGATTGTAAAATAATGTAAAAATTAGTCGAAAAAAGTAATTTTATGAAAGAAGCAATACTTAGATATTGTATAATATAATTGAGAAACTATAAGGAGGGGAATATGAAAAAGAAACTTTTACTTTTAAGTTTAATTGTTTTAGGAATAATACTTTATCCAAAAAATACATATGCTTTCTCCTCTGAGGATTATAAAAATAAATCTTTATGTGGCACATACGAAGTCGCAGGAATGCATGCTGATGGAGTAATTGATCCGGTAGCTTGTTTTAGTGTCTTTGAAGATGCCCAAGCTTGGATGAAAAATAACGGAGCAGAAGATTTAGTTATCTTCCATAGATTGAATGGGAAAACGGTAATATTAGATGCGAATATGGCTTTGGTAGATTTATCTGTTCACTCTGGAACGTTAAATTTCTATACAACTAAAGAAAGCTCTGATGCATATACTTACATGAATAATAAATCTACTTATGGTGGTGGAGACGGAGCCTTCATTGAAGCAGCATATTCCAATCTACGTCAAATATTTATGGCAAAAGTAAAAATTGCTAACTTTACTGGGTGGATTGCAGTAGATAATTATGAGATTGTTCCAATTACCTGGGTAAAGTCATCTAGCAGTTATACAGTAACAGAGGAAAGTATTCGTCACAACTATGTAACCAGAGTACAAGATTCCTATAGTGGTAATGCGGGAAGTACAATAGGACCAAAACCAGATATGCTATCAACTGGTACTTACTATAGCTATGACGGACATTTCTTTTATAAAGATAGAAAAACAATGTTAAAAGATTATAAGAACAACACACATAACAATGCTGTAAATAAAAATGATGAGTATTATAACTATTATATGTACTTATCAAATCACACAAGAACAAACTATTCTAGTCAAAATATAGACGAATATATTAGAAATAATATGGGATATTATAGAGATGTCTTTGGAAACAGTGCTTCGAGTGGGGCATCACGTCTATATGGAAAAGGACAATTCTTCTATTATGTACAAGAAAAATATGGAGCTAATGCAGTATTAGCATTAAGTTTAAGTAGAAATGAAACTGGAAACGGAAGAAGTAATCTAGCTATCAATAACAACAATGGCTTTGGTTTAAATGCTGTTGATAGCAATCCTAATAACGGAAAAAGTTGGTATCCATCATTTACATATAGTATTGCCAAATATGGATCACACTGGATTACTCATAAATATGCCGATGTAAAAGAATGGCAATATTTTGGTCCACAATTTGGAAACAAGGGAATTGGTATGAATGTAAAATATGCATCTGATCCATATTGGAGCGAAAAGATGGCAGCTAATTATTATTCACTAGACAAGTCAAAAGGATTACAAGACTATAATTATTACCAATTAGGAGTATTAAAACAAGGGGCAGTTATTGCTAGAAGTGACGCTAGCAATTCAGCAAAGGAAGTCTATAAATACCCAGAAGCAGAAGATGCTGTAGTAATTGTAGGAGAAAAAGAAGGAGAGACAGTGAATGGTGATGCTACTTGGTATGAAGTAGTAAGCGATTTAAATCTTGACAGTAATTATAATGAAAAAGGGGAAGGAGAAGCATATAACTGGGATATGACAGTATATGTGCCAGCGGCTTATATAAAGAAAATTAATAAAGGTAAAAATGGATATGTTTCACCTAACTCAGTTACTAAATATCAGGATTCAGAGTATGAATATGATTTATATGTAGAGGAAGCAGATGTAAAACCAAAAGTTGCAAAAAGTGTAAAAGAAACAAGTTTTTATTATGATTCAGCATTAACAACAAAGAAAGATCAAAAACTAGTAAATAATCGTTATGTAATGGTTTATAGTGCAGCTTACGATAAAAATGGAGTAGCAGTATCTTATCTAGTAACATCTGATTATTGGTATGATCAAAAAGAATGGGTACCAGCAGATAGTATTACTTTTGTAACCAGTGACTATGGTAAATTCTCTGTAACAGCATCAGGTAACCAATACACCTGGGTTAATAGTAATACAGAGGATATAGAAGAGACAAAAATAAGTGGACACTACACTAATTCATATGCTCCAATATTAGAAGAAAAAGTAGTAAACGGACAAACTTGGTATAAAGTGCCAGTAGATATTTCTGGAACAACCGATGAATTTGGTTGGACATTAGCTAGTGCACCAAATGTCTATGTAGAAAAGAGAAATGCCAAAGCGGAAAACACAGCACCAATCATTACTGCTAGCAACAAAACTATAGTACAAGGAACAAAATTTGATTATAAAGCTGGTGTAACTGCTACAGATAATGAAGATGGATCATTAACAGACAAAATAGAAGTTGTAGAAGAAACAGTAAAAATAGATGTGGTTGGTTCTTATCAAGTAACTTATAAAGTAACAGATAAGAATAATGCAACAACAACGAAAACAATTACTGTAACAGTAACAGAAAATCAAAAACCAGTAATTAACGCAGAAGATAAAGAAGTAATTCAATATAGAGAACTAGATGAGTTAGATGGTGTAAGTGCAACAGATGAAGAAGATGGAAAAGTAGAGGTAAAAGTAAAGGACTCTACAGTAAAATTAGATGAAGCAGGAACTTATGAAATTACTTATGAAGCAACAGATACTTATAAACAGACTACAGAAAAAACAATTAAAGTAACAGTTATCAAAGACGAAGCTCCAGTGATCAATGCAGAAGATAAAACAATTACTCAAGGAACGAAATTTAAACCACTAGAAGGAGTAACCGCAGAAGATAAAGAAGAAGGAGAAATCAAAGACATTGAAGTGGTTAAAAATGATGTCAATGAAAAAGTAATTGATACATATGAAGTTACTTATAAAGCTGTAGATAGTTATAAAAATGAAACAACAAAAACGATTAAAGTAACAGTAGTGGAAAATCAAAAACCAGTAATTAACGCAGAAGATAAAACAATTTATCTAAATGAAAAATTTAATCCACTAGAAGGGGTAACCGCAGAAGATCCAGAAGACGGAGAAATCAAAGATATTGAAGTAGTACAAAATGATGTAAAAACAGATGAACCAGGAGCTTACAAAGTAATTTATAGAGTAGAAGATACTTTTGGTAATGTAGTTGAAAAAGAAATCATAGTTACTGTAAAAGAAAAGAAATTAGAAGAAAAAGAAGGAGAATTTTACTTAGATTCATTAGATTGGAATAATTCGAAAAAACAATTTACCATTAGTGGATACTTAATCATATATGATATTAATAATGAAAATAAAGAATATGAAATGGTATTCAAAGACAAAAATTCTGATAAAGTATATACAGTAAAAGTAAATAAATGGACAGAAGATACTCCATACGATTTAGGAACAGTAAATGGAAATAGTTATACAGATTCGTGGTTCAAAGGTACACTTGATATGAAAGATATTCCAAATGGGGATTATGAACTTTATATGAGAGCTACAACCAATAAGTATTATACAGAGCAAATATTTGACAACTTATTCAATGTAGCAATTGATAAAAGAGGAGAAGACGGTGTCCATGGATATAATTTTAAAGTATTACAAAACTACAAATCTCAAAAGATGGAAATAAATATTAGAGATGAATTATATACAACATCGCAAGCTCCGACTTATAGAGATATGGTAAATGGTTATGAACAAATTGAATTTAAAAGTAACAAATTATATATTCAAGGATATTCATATAACTATGCAGGAACTTATGACAACCCAGAAAAAATAGATAGAGTATTAATATTAGAAAATCAAAAGGACTATAGTCAAGAATATATAAATTTGGGAAGTACTAAAGGTCCATATGACATAACTTCTCTTGATAATAAAGATAAGACCTATGTTTGGTATGAAAAAGCAATTGATTTGGCGCAATTGGGAAAAGGAACTTATACTTTGCAAGTTTATACAAAAACTAAAGATGCAGAGGACTATGGTGAAATAAATGATTTGTTTGGTACGTTGGAAACACAAGAAATGACAATAAACAATAAGACGTATCGAATAAAAATTAATAAAGATAGAGAAAATAGAGTAGAGCTTATAGTGGAGTAACTACTCTATTTTTTATTGTTACATGATAGCAAATATATCATCGTATTGTTGCGTTAATAATTGAACGTCGGGTTTGTAAATTTGGCAAAAGGAAAGAATGAAATCTATGAAACACAATATCGAAAATATTACTACTTATATTAAATAAAAAAAAGAAAAGGTGTCAAGAATTAAGTAAAAATAAAAAAGTAGCAAGAACTTAGTGAGAGTATTGCTAGTAGCAATAATGTGCTAGACTATGAATGTATAGCAACAAAAATAGAAAGCAAAAATCCATTATAATAGGACATATTTTTTGCATAAAAAAAATCGTTATCAAAATTAACGATTTTTTATTTTGCAATTGTAATAGTGATTGTATCACAAGAATTAGTATCTCCACCATTAAAACCACTAACAGGCATTCCAGAGACTTTATCGGAAGTAGTATCTCCATTTACTATTACTGTAATACCAGGACATTGACCAGAAATATAACTTTTCAAAGCACTTGCAACAGCATCAAATCCGCTATATTTATTATAAACATTAGGGCGTAATCCTGTAATAGTACAAGGAGTACAAACTGGCTCAGGATCAGGCTCTGGTTCAGGGCTAGGAGTAGGTGTACTACCACCGGAATTATTATTACCAGAATTACTTCCAGAAGAACTAGATCCAGAAGAGCTAGAGTCTTCACGGTGTTCAGTATTTTTACCGCTACTTAAAGTAACTGTAATGGTAGTTCCACTACTAACTTTACTGCCAGCACTGATAGATTGCTTAATAACAGTATTCTTAGATTTAGAACTACTTTGTGTTACAAAGTTATAATTAAGCCCAGCATCTTCCAATGCTTCTATAGCTTCTTTTTTGCTCATACCAACGACATCAGGAACTTTACATTCTTTTCCATCTGAAATAGTAACAATAATACTATCTCCATTCTTTATAGTGTCACCTTTTTTATGAGAGTAAGAAATAACTTCTCCCAGAGGAACATCTTCACTGAATTCATGTTTTTCTTCATAAGTAATACCGTACTTATCAGCCCAAGCTCTAAATTCATCTAAAGATTTAAATTTTTCCATAACTAATTTACCCTTAGAAATAACAACTTTAACAGTAGAGCCTTGTTCTATTTTATCACCTTTATCATAATTAGCAGAAATAACACTATTTTCTTTTATAGAGTCATCATATTGATTAGTAAACTCTAGCTTTAATTTATTTTCTATTACCCAGTTTGTAATTTCTACCATACTCATTTCTTTTAAATCTGGAACTTTAATACTTTTACCTTTACTAATTGTAACAACTACTTTATCTTCATCACTATTAACTTTTATCATAGTATTAGCTTTAATACTTTGATTAGAAACATTTCCACGTTCAATTTTATTAGAAAAATCTTTTTTGATTTCATATTTAATTTGATGTTGTTTTAAATACAAAGTAGCAGCAAATTCACTCATATCAGTTAAATCAGCAAGTTTAACATCACTAGTATCTGCTTCTTCTCCTAAAGAAAAAGTAAGTTCTAGTTTTTCACTTCGTTTCATAGAACCAGAATCACTTTGTTCAATTACAGTATCTTGTGGACTGATAGATTCCCTAAAGCTAACCTCTACATTATTCAAATAATTATCTTCAACATAATTAATAACTCTCTCTGTATCCCAACCATTCATCTCTGGAACAATAATTTCTTTATCAGGATTAGGACCTTCGCTAACAGAAACAGTTAATTCATTAATATCTTTTGTCTTTGTTCCTTCTTCTATATCTTGTGAAATAATACTGTAGGCTGCAACCATATCGCTATACTCATAATCTTGATTTAACGTAACTTCATTCTTTTCTGCCCAGCGAACAACATCTGTTAAACTTTTTCCAGTAAAGTCAGCAACTTGTCCGATAGAAGGAACACTAACAATCCCTAGTGTAGTAAGCCCTCCAAATAAATTAAATAATAATAAGAAAAAACTTCCCAAAAAGATAGTGCCTTTCTTACGATTCGGATTCGTAACGCAAATTGCTATAAACAAAATAGAAAATATTACTAAAAGAACACTATTAATTAAAGAACTAAAGAAATTAACATTATTTGATCCCTTCCATAGAGTAATACCAAAATAAGCTAAACTACTAACAAGGGTTAGAAACAAGAAAAAGTTAATAATAGGATGCTTCTTTTTCTTACGAGTCTCTATTCTTTCTGAAGTAGAATGAGTATTATTAATCTCTCTAGTGATTTCTTTTGCTATATTATCTCTATCATCTTTGTTATAATCACGTTTTTTATTTTGATTATAATTACGGTTATGATAATTGTTTTTACTATAATGATTTTTCTTTTGTGCCATATTACCACCTCATTATCTTATATATACATTATATAATATAGAAAAAGAAATAGAAACAAATTGCAAAAACTAGACTGTAAAGTATACAAAAAAAGTAGAGTATGATAAAATAAAAAAGGAAAGGTGAAAATATGAATGCTTGGATAAAAAAGAACTTTAATACGTTATTAATCATTTTTATTTTATTACAACCAATATTAGATTTAATTACCGGATTTGGAATCCATATATGGAAAATGGATATAACAATAGGAATTATTATTAGAATGATATTTCTATTAGTTATTTTATATAGTGTGATGTTTGTCTACAAGAAAAAACAAAATTGGCTATATTATGGAATACTAATTGTTTACGGACTCCTTTATGTATTAGGAATAATATTATTTAAAGATGGAGTAGGGCTATTCTCTGAAATACAAGGATTATGCCGAGTATTCTATTTTCCAGTATTACTAATTGCTTTATATAGTATAAAAGATGAAATTAAAATTAGTAAAATGACTTTAATGGTAGTATTAGTTACATATTTAGTATGTATATTAGTACCAAATTGTCTAAATCTAGGTTTTGAAACTTACGAAATAACAAAAGCAGGAACCTTAGGATTCTTTAATTCAGCAAATGAAATTAGTGGTATCATTTCACTACTTACACCAATTATGATTTTAATATTTGTAAGCAGTAAAAAAATAATACCAGCAGTTATCATTTCGTGTATATATTTGTATGTAATTTTAACAATCGGTACTAAAACGCCACTATTATCGTTAGGAATTACTATATTCTTTACTTATTTATGGTTTATTTATAATGCAGTAAAAGTAAAAAAATATAAAAGAATTGGAATTAGTTTAATAGCTTTAGTCTTATTTACAATAGCTTTAATCTTAATTTTACCAAAAACTACATTCTATAAAAATATTGAAACCCATCTAAATTATCTAAAACTAGATAACGTAACAGAAGTATTTGAAGATGAAAAATTAGTAGATCACTTTATCTTTAGTTCTAGACTAAAATTCATGAAGGAAAGACAACAAGATTATATGGATGGAAATATTTATCAAAAACTATTTGGCATAGGATACCTAAATAATCAAAAAGAAGCAAAAGCTGTAGAAATGGATTATTTTGATATTTATTACAATCATGGAATAATAGGATTTATATTATTCTTTGGAATGTATGGATATTTCTTCTACTTAATCATGAAAGAAAGACGAAAATTAGATTTTGAACAGTATATGCTATACATCAGTATTTTATTAAGCATCTTCCTATCATTCTTCACTGGCCATATCATAACAGCACCAGCAGTCAGTATTTTAGTAACAGTCCTACTTTTAATGCTAGTAAAACAAAAGAAAAAAAGATTACTATTTACTGCTCATAGCTTAAATGTAGGAGGAATAGAAACTGCTTTAATAAATTTAGTAAATAGAATTAATTTGGAAAAATATCAAGTAGATATTTTATTAGAAAAAAAAGAAGGCATTTTCTTAGATAAAGTAAAAGAGGAGATTACAGTAAGAGAATTTAAAGTTTATAATAATAAAAATGTAATCATAAGAAAAATATTAAACTTATCTAAACGATTAATTTATACAGCAACAGATTATCATACTTATGACTTTAGCTGCTGCTACGCTACATACAGTTTAAGTGGTAGTAAGCTATCCAAAATAGCCGCAACTAATACTGCATTCTATGTTCATAATAATTATAAAGATTTATACAAAGATGAGAAAAAAGAAAAAGAGTTTTTTGACAATCGAGGAATAGAAAAATTTAAACACATTATATTTGTCTCAAACGAGTATCAAAAAGAATTTTTAAGACTATATCCTAGTTTAAAAGACAGGGTACTAGTATTAAATAATTTTATAGATACAGAAAGTATATTAGAAAAAAGTAAAGAAAAAATAAAAGAAAAGAAGCCAAAAGATAAAAAACTATTTGTCTTTGTAGGTAGATTAGATGATGATGCCAAAAAAGTAGGAAGAGCGATTCTTCTAGCTAAAGAAATAAAAGATATAGAATTATGGCTAGTTGGAGACGGTCCAGATAGAAAACAATATGAAGAGTTAATAAAAAAAGAAAAGTTATCAACCAGAGTAAAATTCTTAGGAAAACAAAAAAATCCATATCCATACATGAAGTTAGCAGATTATATTATTATGACCTCAGACTACGAAGGATTCCCTGTTATATACCTAGAAGCAATTACTCTAGAACGACCAATTATTACAACTATCGATGTAAGCGATGACAAATTAAATATGGGAAAAGATTATGCGATGATTATTTCAAAAGATGAAAAAGAAATGACAAAGCAAGTAAAAGAAATACTAAAGAAGACTCCAAAAGTAAACAAAATAGATATAGAAAAACTTCAATCCACCAGAATGGATGACTTTGAAAAATTATTCGACGGGGTGATATAATGCCAAAATTTAGTATTGTAATACCAGTTCATAATGTTGAAAAATATTTAAAAAGAACTTTAGATAGTGTGTTTAATCAAACATATCAAGACTTTGAAGTGATTGTAGTAAATGATGGTTGTACAGATAAAAGTATGGAAATTGCTAAAAAATACAAAACAAAGATAATAGACCATAAACAAGTAGGAGTAAGTGAAGCCAGAAACATAGGAGAAAAAGAGGCAAAAGGAGAATACTTACTCTTCTTGGACAGTGATGATTACTGGGATAAAGAACTGTTAGAAAAAATAAATGATAACCTAGATAATAAACCAGATTTAGTAAGGTTCCAAGTAAGAACAGTACAAGATACAGGAGAAGAAATGGATTACCCTGAAGTAGAATTTACAGGATTAAAGGGTGTAGAGGCATTTAATAAGATTGTAAACTTTCATTTTATAGAGAGTATATGGTGTTATGCTATTAAAAGGGAGTTTTATGAACATGAAAAATTTACATTTAAAAAAGATATGATACATGAGGACTTTGGATTAACACCACTAATTGTAATAAAAGCCAGTAAGGTAAACTCCATATCGTATATAGGGTATAATTATTATAGAAGATCCGGAAGCATCATGAATACACCAGACTATAGTTGGACACAAAAAAAAGTGCATGATTTCTATTATCACTATAATTATTTAAGAAAAGAAATAGAAAAAGTAAAAGGGGACACATCAATATTTAAAAGTTATATAGCAAATAGTTTGTTAAAAAAAATATGTGAATTAAATAAAGAGGATTATAAAAAGTATAAAAAAAGAGTAAAAAAGGACAAAGTAGCAACAGATTTATTAACAGATACATTACCAAGAAAAATAAAAAAGGTAATAGTATCTATAAGTCCAAGGTTATATTATAAATAGAAGTAGAGGTGTCTTATGAAAAAAGAAAATAAAAAAGAAGAAAAAGTAACAAATGAAAAGAAAGAAAAAATATCTATTATAGTTCCATGCTATAACGAACAAGAATCATTGCCAATTTTTTATGAGGAAATCACAAAGATTGCCAAAGAAATGAAAAATCAAGAGTTTGAATTTTTGTTTATCAATGATGGTAGTAAAGATAATACTTTAAAAATATTAAAAGATTTAGCCCAAAAAGATGATAGAGTAAGATTTATATCTTTCTCTAGAAACTTCGGAAAAGAAGGGGGAATGTATGCCGGTCTAGAAAATGCAACAGGAGATTATGTCGCAATTATGGATGCCGATATGCAAGACCCACCATCAATGATTAAAACAATGTATCAAGATATTAAAGAAGAGGGATTTGATTGTGTCGCATTATGCAGTCCTAGTCATAAAGGTTATGGTATCGTACGAAAGTTCTTTACTAATTGTTGGTATAAATTAATTGGTAAAATATCATCAACTCCACAAGTGCCAGGAGCAAGAGATTTCCGTTTAATGAAAAGAAAAATGGTAGATGCTATCGTAAATATGAAAGAATATAATAGATATTCAAAAGGAATATTTAGCTTCGTAGGATTTAATACAAAATGGATAGAATATGAAGCTCCAGATAGAGTAGCAGGAACATCTAAATTTAACTTTTGGAAGTTATTTAAATATGCTCTAGAAGGAATATTAGCATTCTCAACTACACCATTAGTAATGGCTGCAATCATCGGATTGATTTTCTGTTTAATCGCTTTTATCGCAATCATTGTAATTATTATAAAAACATTAGCCTTTGGAGACCCAGTAGGAGGATGGCCATCACTTGCATGTATGATAATGTTTGTTAGTGGAGTACAATTATTCTTCTTAGGAGTATTTGGAATGTACATGTCAAAACTATATCTAGAAGTAAAGAAAAGACCAATCTATATTCCATCTGAAACGGAAAAAGATGTAAGGAAAGAAAAAGAAAACTAAAAGGGGTTGTAAAAAATGCAACATTGTAAAAATTTTATTACCACAACAATAAAAGTAGTAGGTATTATTGTCTTAGCATTGCTACTAATTATAAATATATTGCAAATCTCTCAAGTAATAAATCTTGCTGAAAATGTAAAAATATCGTTTGTATCTATTAAATACCATGTAGCAACGATAATAACGATTTTATTAATTTTACTATTAATATTTTTAAATACCAAATATAAATTAATAAATTTTAAAAATAAAAAGTGGATTGTTATTTCATTAATTATATATGCCATAATTTGCTATAAGTGGATAAATTATTCGGGAGCAGCTCCAATAGATGATTCCCTATCTGTATATGAAACAGCGCAAAATATTGTATTAAGGGGGATAGACTTTTTAAAAAATAATAGTTATCTTGAAAAATGCCCTCAACAGATTTCAATGGCATTCTTCTTTGCACTAATTTTTCAAATCTTTTCTACAACGGATTATATAGTGATTCAACTACTAAATATTGTAGCCAATATTTTCATTATTTTGGGAATCTACAACTTAACAATATTATTAACCAAAAAAGATAGTCAAGAAAGTATAACAAGTTTTTTTATCACTTTAACATTTTTCCCTTTAATTATCCTAAGCAATTTTGTTTATGGTGACTATATTGGGTTAGCTTTTGTCATATGGTCAATTATATTCTTATTTAAATATAATAAAGAAAAAAAGATAATTCATTTTATATTATCAAGTCTTTTATTAATGCTAGCACTAATGATAAAAATGAATTATCTAATTATATTAATAGCATATGGAATATATTTTATAATTAAATTACTAAAGCAATTTGAAAAAAAGCAAAAATATCTAATAAAAATAGGGTTAATAATATTATTCTTATCTATAAACTTAGTTCCATATATTGCAGTAAAGCAATGGGCCACAAGTAAATTTAATTTAGACCCCAAACAATCATTGCCAACCACAGGTTATTTATATATGGGAATGTCAGAAAGTTATCGTGAGGCTGGATGGTATGGAGAAACGATAGTCCCAGCATGGGAGAATGCAAAGAAGTCTAGAAAAGAATATCCTAAGCTAATTAAAAAAAGATTTAATAAGTTTATAGACAAGCCATTATATTTTTTAGACTTTTATAGAAGAAAGATAACTTCTGGATGGGCAGATCCAACTTTCCAAAGTGTTTGGTATGGTATAAAATATGAAAATAAAGATGCTCAATTGCAAAAAATATATAGTTCTTCTAAATACAAAGTTATGATTATATATTTAAGAGCCTTATCCATTATAATTTTTGGATTTGCATTATATGCTCTATGGAGCAATAAGAAAAAAATATCAGAAGAAAATCTGTTATTAGTAGTTATTTTCTTAGGAGGATTTTTCTTCCATATATTATGGGAGATGAAATCGAGATATACGATGCCATATCTAATTATTCTAATCCCATTGGCATCGATAGGAGTTTCACATTTTCTTAATATGCTAAATATAAAATGGCAGGAAAAAAGAACCTCAAAAATAGAAACAAAGGAAAAAGAGGGATAGATTTATGAAAACAGATATCAGTATTATTGTACCAATATATAATGCCGAGAAATATTTAAATAAATGTATAAAATCATTAATTAATCAAACAAAAGAAAACTTAGAATTCATTTTAGTAAATGATGGATCAACAGACTCCTCTGAGGAAATAATAAAAAATTATAAAGATAAAAGAATCAAATACTTTAAAAATAAAAATCAAGGTATTGGAAAAACTAGAAATTTTGGGATGCAAAAAGCAACAGGAAAATATATTATGTTCCTAGATAGTGATGACTTTCTAGCAACCAATGCTTGTGAAGAATTATTTAGTAAAGCAGAAAAAGATAACTTAGACTTAGTAATAAATAATTTTTATAGAGTAGAAGAAGAAACTGAAAAGAAAGTTGAAGTAATTATTCCAGAATTTAAGAATACTACCTTAAAAGAAAATAAAAGGTTATTACTAGATGTTAACTTGGCACCCTGGAATAAACTATATAAAAGTGAACTTCTAAAGAAAAATAAAATACAGTTTGTAGAAGATTTAAAATATGAAGATGCTCCATTTGTAGTAGAAGCTATGGATAAAGCTAAAAAAATAGGCTACATAAAAAAATTCTTAAATTATTATGTAATCCATAAAAATAGTGAAACAACAGTTAGAGATAAAAAAATATTTGATATTATAGAAATTGTTGATAAAATGAGAAAGTATTTTTCTAAAAGAAAAGAATTCACAGAAACTGTGGATAAACTATCTGTAAGAATACTAACTAACTATACAATTCAACAAAGAGTACAACAGGATAAAGAAGTAGGAATGCAATTTATTGATAGAGCTTTCCAATATATGAAAGCAAATATACCAGACTATAAAGATAACAAATATTATGAAAATAGAGGCTTTTTGCGAAGAATGATTGAGAAAAATCAATTCTTAACAAAGGTCTACTGCAAACATTACAAAATAGATAAGGAATAGAGGTGCTAGTATGATAAATAAAATAAAAAACATAAAACTATCAAAAAAACAACAAACCATTATCATTTTAGGCAGTATATTTATTATGATGCTAGTATTAAATTTACTAACTCCTTTAATAGCTGACGATTATTCATATTCTTTAAACTTAGATAATACAAAAATTAATAGTTTTATGGATGTGATTAACTATCAATGGTGGCATTACTTTAATTGGGGAGGAAGAACAATTGCTCACACAATAGCACAGGTGTTCTTGTTATTTCCAAAATACTTATTTAGTATTATAAATCCTTTAATATATATTGCTCTAATATATCTAATGTATTTACATATTAGAGGAAATAGAGAGGATAAACCTTTATATTTATTAATTATTCATTTAGCATTATGGTTCTTATTGCCAGTATTTGGTCAAAATTGTCTATGGTTAATAGGATCATGTAATTACGTATGGACTACTGTATTAATACTATGGTTTTTATGGATTTATAGAAAAAATACCAAAGATATTTCTAAACTCAAAATAGTAGGGTTATTCTTTTTAGGAATTTTAGCCGGTTGGACGAATGAAAATACCGCTGCTGGATTAGTTATTATTCTAATAGGATATTTAATCATTCAAAAATTAGAAAATAAAAATAATAAAATATCAAAACTTCAAATTATCGGATTAATAGGTGTATTACTAGGTTTTGCATTGATGATTTTAGCACCAGGAAATTATATTAGAAATGAAGAGTTTCAGGACAATACCTTTATAATTATAAAGTTAATTAAAAGAGCAGTAGAAATAACGCTTTCTGCAGAAAACTATCTTCTTCCTATTATCATAGGAATTGTAGTATTAATTTCTATTAAAGTTTATTATAAAAAGAAAGTTGAAAAAGATTCCTGGGTATTTATAGCAGGAGGAATTTCAACAGCTTATGCAATGATTCTGTCTCCAACTTTCCCAGAAAGAGCATGGACAGGTGTGATAATCTTTTTAGTTATAGCAGCAGGATGCTTATTATATGATTTAGAAAAAATAAATAAGACTTTTAAATTTATAATTATAGATGCATGTATTATTTTGTCCATTATTTATATTGGACAATATATATCAGCAGGAATAGATATCAACAACTTAAGAAATACTTGGGAAAGTAGAATTGAAATAATAAATAAAGAAAAAAATAAAGGAAATAAAAATGTAGTCATCGATCCATTTACAACTTGGAATACTAAAAATCCAATTTACGGATTAAGTGATATTAGCACAGACTCTAAAGTTTGGCCTAACACATCTATCGCTAAATATTATGGATTAAAAAGTATAAAGACAAGAGAAATAACTAAGTAATAACTGTGGCTATAAGGCGGAGGAGTAAAATATGAAGCAGGGGCAAAGAGTAAAATACTGTGACTTTTTAAAAGGACTATCAATAATACTAGTTATTTTAATTCATATTTTTTCTACTTATAGAGGAATATATTTTGAAGAAAATAAAGTATATTATTTTATTTTGTCATTAGGAGATTCTTTTACTAGAATAGCTGTACCTATCTTCTTTATGATAACAGGAATCTTTATGCTATCAAAAAACCATAATGAAAGTTACAAACAATACTTTTTTAAGAGAATGCCTAAATTGATAATTAGTTTTCTAGTATTTTCAATAGTATATTATATATATGAAACCAGAAAATCATCAGACAATTATTCCCTTTTATATTTTTTACAAACGTTAACAACTTATGGAGGATTTAAATATCATTTATGGTTTATGTATGAAATAATAAGAATCTATTTATTAATCCCATTTATAAGTATATTAGCGAAAAATATAACGAAAAAGAAATTATCAAATTTAATTATTTTGATTTATATACTTGGTAATGTAGCAGTATTTTCTCAAATGTTTAGTTATAAGTATGAGTACAATTTATTAAGTGGATTGCCTCTTTCTAGTCTTGCTATATGTATAAATTATTTATTATTAGGTTACTATTTATATAACAACAACATATCCAAGAAAAATAGAAAAAGAATATATATACTAGGAATAATTAGTATTATATTAATGCCTATTTTCGATATAATTTATATCGGCGATACTAGAATAGGAGAAGATTTCGTATATACTGTCTCTTCTGTTTTCCCAATTTTTCCAGCCATGGCAACATTCGTATTTTTTAAATATAATTATGAAAAACTGCATATTGCAAAAAGAATAGAAAAAATAATGAGTAAAATAGCAAATAATAGTTTATACATATATTTAGTACACGTCATTATTGTAGAATATATTACTCAATTTATCATGAAACATTTTGAAGTGCATAGTTTCCCTATAGCAATTATAGCAATTATAGTTACACTAATATTAGCAACAGTTATTTCTTATATAGCTAGTGTTATAATTAACTACATATATAATTTAATTGCCAAAATATTGAAAAGACTTTTTGATTCAATAATAAGAGCAATAGATAAGAAAGGAAATAAAGAAAAATATGAAGTCGAAAACTAAAACATTAATAATTTTATCTGGTATCTTTTTATCAATGCTAATTTTAAATTTAATTACACCACTAATTATGGATGATTTTAGCTATGCCTTTGGAACAACTGGAAGAGTTCACAATTTAAAAGATATTTTTGACTTTCAAATATGGTATTATCTTCACTGGGGAGGAAGAAATGTTGCACATACGCTAGCTCAATTTTTCTTAATGAATAATAAATTATTATTTAATATAATGAATTCAGCAATTTATACTTTATTAATATATTTAATATATAGAATAATAAAAGGAAAAAATGAAGACCATCCAATCTATCTACTTTTAATTCATCTATATTTATGGTTTTTTACACCAGTTTTTGGCCAAGCTTTTATATGGCTAACAGGGTCTTGTAATTACTTATGGACAACAACAATAATAATGATATTTTTAAATCTATTCTTACATTTTAACGCTAGTCAAAAAAAGTATAATATATTGAAATGTATCTTATTTGGAGTATTAGGTATAATTACAGGATGGACTAACGAAAATTCAGGAGCCAGTCTTGTATTCATATTGATATCATACATAATTGTAAAAAAATTGATTGAAAAAGAAAAGATAAATAGTATTCAATGGTTCGGAATTTTAGGTACCATAATTGGCTTTGTAATTATGATAGTTGCACCAGGTAACTTTATACGGAGTAGTGGATTTGATGATAACAGATTCTTTATAATAAAATGGATTGAAAGAGCAATTTCCATTACACAAACAGCAGAAAGTTATCTTCTAATTCCAATAATAATATTAGTAATTATATTAAGCTGTTATTTTTATAATAAGCAGAAAATAAGAAAAGAAATCTACTTATTTATAATAGGAACCATCATAGCGATTTATTCAATGGTAGCATCTCCAACTTTTCCAGAAAGATCTTGGACAATGGTAATTATTTATATGGCTATCATTAGTGGAATGATATTATATGATTTAAAACTAAAAAATAATTTGAAAAAAATTGTAGTAATTGACATTTGCATCATTGTTGGGTTAATGTTTATAAACAGTTATATTCTAACGTTCAAAGACTCATATGGCTTCTATAATACTTGGCAGGAAAGAATAAAAACTATAGAAGAAGGAAAGAAAAAAGGAATCCAAGAGTATGAATTTGAAACATTCTATACTACAAGAAAACAGTCAGCTTCATTTGCATTAGGTGATTTATATCCAGATAAGAATGATTCAAATAATCAATCTTATGCAAGATATTTTGGTGTAAAATATATTAAAGCAAAAGAAGTAAAAGAACCATAATTTGTAAGTCAAAGAAAAATATGATACAATAAAATGACTATTTAATTAGAAGAAAAGGGAAAAGAAACGAGGTATTGATGTGGAAAAAGATATTGCAATCAAAGTAACACATGTGTCAAAGACATTTAAGCTTTACTATGATAAAGCAAATACATTAAAAGAAAAAATATTATTCTTTTCAAAAAAAAGTAAAAGTAAAGATTCTATTTTACATGTGTTAAATGATATTAATCTAACCATAAAAAAAGGAGAAAGTGTTGCTTTAATCGGAACAAATGGTAGTGGTAAATCAACGTTATTAAAATTAATGACAAAAATTATTTATCCAAACAAAGGTAAAATAACTACTAATGGAAAATTAACTTCACTTTTAGAATTAGGTGCTGGATTTCATGATGATTTTACAGGAAGAGAAAATATTTACTTTAATGCATCAATTTTTGGATTAACAAGAAAACAAATTGATGAAAAAATTGATGAAATTATTGAGTTTTCAGAATTACATGATTTTATTGACAATCCTGTAAGAACGTATTCTTCGGGAATGTATATGAGACTAGCCTTTTCGGTAGCAATCAATGTACAGGCAGATATTCTTTTAATCGATGAAATATTAGCAGTTGGAGATCAACACTTCCAAGAAAAATGTTTCAACAAATTAAAAGAATTAAAAAAAGAAGGAAAAACAATTGTTATTGTTACTCATAGTATGAATCAAGTCAAACAATTCTGTGATAGAGCTGTATGGCTATATAAAGGCGAAATTAGAATGGACGGAAAAGTAGATAATGTATTAGAAGAGTACTTGAAGGTGTGTGGATAAAATGAAAGTATTTAAAGAGTTATATAATTATAGAGAATTATTAAAAACTAATATTAAGAAAGAGATTCGTGGTAAATACAAAGGATCTTGGCTAGGAGTTTTATGGACTTTCTTAAATCCATTATTAATGTTAGCTGTATATTCGTTTGTATTTCCATATATCTTAAGAGTAAATGTAGAAAACTATACAATTTTTATGATTGTAGCTTTAATCCCATGGAACTTCTTTACTGCTGCAATCCAAATGGGAACCGGTAGTGTAGTAGCCAATGGAGCAATCTTAAAGAAAGTATATTTTCCTAGAGAAATTATTCCAATCTCAATCACAACAAGTCAATTAGTAAACTTTTTAATAACTTGTATTATCATGTTTGCCTTTATTATTTTTAGTGGAGTAGGATTTTCAATTCATTTATTACTATTCCCAGTATTAGTATTAATTCAATACCTTATTACACTAGCATTAACATTTATTTTATCAGCTATAACAGTCTTTGTTAGAGATATTGATCATTTTGTAAGTGTAATATTAATGCTTGGATTTTATGCAACACCTATTGTGTATCAAGCTAATATGTTACCAGAAAAATTTCAATGGGTATTAAACTTAAATCCAATGGCACAGTTAGTAGAAGCTTATCGTTCTATTCTATATTATCATCAAATGCCGCATTGGTCTATTTTAGGAATATGGGGAATTGGAAGTATATTCTTAGTTATTATCGGATATAAAATATTTAAAAAACTTGAAAAAAGCTTTGTTGAAGAACTATAACAACCGAAGGGTTGTTTTTTTGTTAGATTTGTAGAAGATAAAAATATTTGATATAATGAAAGCAGAAAGTGTAAAGGATGATAATCATGGAAAAAGTAAAAAAAATTTTAATTTATGGAATTGGTTCACTTCAAAATAGAGGGTGTGAAGCACTAGTAAATTCTACCATTGCACAAATTGATCCAAATGTAGACATAGTAGCAGCAACATTCGATTATGAACATGATAAAGATATGTACAAAGATAGAATAAAGTACTTTGTAGATCACCATAAACAAAAAGAAGAAGATTTCACAGAAGAAGAAAAAAAAGAATATGAACGTATTCAAAATATTCCTTTTGACTACAATAACTATGAATGGTTTTATGAAAGAGATGTAATTAAAGAAATGCAAGATGCGGATCTTTGTATTCATATTGGGGGAGATAATTATTGTTATGGCGTAAATGAATGGATGTTTGCCATAAATACCAAAGCTAAGGAAATGAATAAAAAAACAGTACTCTGGGGAGCATCATTATTTGATGAAATCAAAGATTTAGAATTAATTAATGATTTAAAAAAATATGATCTTTTAATGATTAGAGAAAAAATAAGTTATAATGCAGTAAAAAAATATATTGACGAAGATAGATTAATGTTAGTACCAGATCCAGCTTTTTCATTAATTCCTCAAAAAGTAAAATTAGCAAAATGGTATAAAGGAAGAAAAGTGATTGGTCTAAATCTAAGTCCTTTAACTGTAAAAACAAAAGAAAATGAAGTGGCAATAAAAAAATTTATAGACTATATTTTAAACGAAACAGATTATTCTCTTGCCTTATTACCACATGTAGCAGTAGAAGAGGTAAGCGATTTAAGTGTATTAAAAAAGATAAAAGAAGAGTATAACGAAGAAGACAGAATATTTTTAGATGAAGGAGAGTATACTTGCCAAGAAATAAAATATATTATCTCTCAATGTGATTTGCTAGTAGCCGCTAGAACTCACGCATCTATCGCAGCCTATTCAACACTAATACCAACTTTAGTTATTGGATATAGCGTAAAATCTCGTGGAATTGCTGAAAGTCTTTTTGGAAATTATCAAGACTATGTATTACCAACAGAAGAATTAAAAGAAGATGAGTTAATTAACAAATTTAAATACATAGAAAAGAATAAGAAACAAATAAAAGAGACTTTAGAAGAAAAGATGAAGGTAGTAAAAGAAGATGCTAAAAACTTGTATAATAAAATGATTGAAAGATTAGATTATCTAGATAAAAAATATGTTTGTCCGAAAGATAAATGTACAGGTTGCAGTGCTTGTTTAAATATTTGCCCAGTAGATGCAATAACTTTTGTAAAGAATAAAGAAGGCTTTTTATATCCAGAAATTAATTTAGATAAGTGTATTCACTGCAATAAATGCAGAAACCACTGTATAGCACTTCATTCAGAAAAAAATGAAAATGATAAAGTAGAAGCATATGCAGTAAAAGCCAAAGAAGATAAAATCAGAAAAGTGAGTTCTTCAGGTGGTGTATTCCATTATCTAGCAAAAGAGATATTAGATCAAAAAGGAATTGTATATGGAGCCGAATTAGAAAGATTTAAAGTAAAACATATTAGAGTTGACAATGAAGATGATTTAGTAAGAATTAAAGGCTCTAAATATGCACAAAGCAATTTAGAAAAAACATTTCAACAAGTGGAAAAGGATTTAGCAAATAAAAAGAAAGTTTTATTTTCAGGAACTCCTTGCCAAATATTAGGTCTAAAAAAATATCTAAAAAAGGACTATAAAAACCTATATACAGTAAGTGTCATTTGTCATGGAGTAATAAATGATGATTTGTTGAAAAAAAGAATATCAGAATTTGAAAGACAATTTGATACAAAAATGAACCAAGTAAAATATAGATCAAAAATAAATGGCTGGGATAAATCAACAATTGAGTTTGATAGTGAAAGAATCCGCAAAAGCTACACTTTCACGGAAGATCCATTGATGGATCTATATATAAATAACTTTATCTTAAGAGAGAGTTGCTACGATTGCCCAGCCAAAGGACTAGATAAAAACGTAGCCGATATTATATTAGGAGATTACTGGGGAATTTATCATGTTGATAGAGAATTTTTTGACAATTTAGGTGTTTCTGCAGTGATAGTAAAAACAGAACAAGGACAAAAACTATATAATAAGATTAAGAATTTTATCGTTTCTAAAGAAACAGATGTATCTGAAATTATAAAATATAATCCTTCATTAGTATCATCATCAGAACGTCCAATCTTAAGAGACAAAATATTTATAGATTTAGAACATAACACTTTAAGTATGGTTTATGATAATTGTAAGTTACAGAAAGAACTTGAAAAGAGAGAAGAAATAGAAAAAATAAAATCAGAAAAAAATGCACTCCAAGAACAATTAAACCAAATCTATAATAGTAAAAGGTTTAAAATGGTAGATAAATTAGGAAATATGATAAATAAAATAAGAAAGAAAAAATAATGGAGGAATTATGAAAAATGCATTAATTTGTTTAGAACAATTAGGGATAGGTGGAGTGGAAACTTTTACTATTACGCAAGTAGAAGAATTTGCAAGAAGAAAAATAAAATGTTATGTACTAGCAAGAGACGGACTATTAGCAGAAAAATTAAAGGACTTAAAAAATATAGAATTTGTAGAGTTTGATTTTAAATTAGAAAATAGAATTAATACAGAAAAAGTAGAATATCTTAAAAAAATTGTAAAAGAAAAAAAGATAGATTTTATATATGTTCATCAATTTTCATGTGTGCCATATATTTTACCAGTAGTTTTTGAAACTAGAATACCATATATAGCATATTTACATAATATCGTACCAAAAACATGTGAATGGTTTATGGATCATTATGATATATATAAAGTCCTTTTTCCAATCTACTTTGAATGTGCATCAAAAATAATTGCTATTACAGATAAAGTACAACAAGAGCATATCAATCTTTTCCAGTTACCAAAAGAAAAATATATAATAATTAATAATAGCTTAGATTTTAGTAAATATCCAAATAAAAAGGTAGAAAAAATAAAACAACCATACAATAATCTAATGTGGTTTGGAAGAGTATCAGAACAAAAAAGAACATCTATTGAAACAGCAATAAAATTTTATAAATATTATAAAGAAAAGTATAATTCTAATGCTGTATTAACTATTGTAGGTGATGGAGAAATTTTTGAAGAAATGAAAGAAAAGCATCAAGATAAGTCAATTATTTTTAAAGGAGCAGTATCTGATATGATTCCAGAAATTGAAAAATCAGATATTTTACTTGGTGTAGATAGATGTATGCTAGAAGCAGTAGCATCTAAAAAACCAGCGGTTGTATGTGGGTATAAAGGAAATGTTATCTTAATAACACCAAAAAATATAAAAGATGCCATCGAAGAAAATTTTACAGGTATTAATTTAAATGATGATAAAGATGAACTTTTTAAATATAAAGAAAAAGATTTATTAAAAATAATAAATGAAAACTATGACTATGTATCAAAGCATCTAACAATTACAGACAGTGTATATTTGGATATAGAAAAATTTACTGGAGATAGTAAATTAACAAGTGTATTTAATGGACTAAACTATTATGTGAATAGAATCAAAAGCTTAGAAGCAGAAAATAAAGAACTATATTTAAAGACTCAGGAACTATATCAAGAAATAAATAAATTAAATAAGTATTTAAGAAAATCAGTAATTGGTAGAATAATAAAAAAAATAGATAAAACAAAAGGAGAGAAGTAAATGGATTTTGATTACAGCAAAAAACCAGGAAAGAAAATAGAATTAATTGGAGAACTAAAAAGTAAGGAAAAACCAACAATAAGTATTATTACCCCATTTTACAATGGAGGTAAAACATTATTAGAGACCGCAAATAGTGTTTTTAGTCAAACATATCCATATTTTGAATGGATTATTGTAGATGATGGTTCTAAAGATGAAGAATCTCTAAAAGAGTTGAATAGAGTATCAAAACTAGATGATAGAATTAAAGTTTTTCATAAAGAAAATGGTGGACCGGCTATTGCTAGAGACTATGGTGTAGAACAAACTAGTAAAGAAACAAAGTATATTTTCTTTCTAGATTGTGATGACATTTTAGATAAAACTATGTTGGAAGTTCTATATTGGACATTAGAAACTCATCCTGAAGGATCTTTTGCCTATACAACAATGGTTAACTTTGGAGCGAAAGAATTCCTTTGGGAAAGATATTTAACAGTAGATGATCAAAAAGAAGAAAACTTAATTTGTGTAAGTAGTATGTTAAAAAAAGAAGATTTTAAAGAAGTTGGAGGCTTTGGAATCAAAGAAAAAGCCATGTATGAAGACTGGAATCTATGGTTAAAATTAATCGAAAAAGGAAAAGTTCCTATTCGTGTAAGTGCACCATTATTTTGGTATAGGACAAGTAATTCAGGGGAATTATCAAGAGCAAGAACCAATCATGAAAATGCGATGAAATACGTAAATGAGACAGCAAGTAGAATTACTGAAGATGTAGAAATAATCCAATTTCCTAGAGAAGGAAAACACTACGATACTGTAAAAGAATATCCTAATATAGTTTTACCAAAATATAAAAAGGATAAGAAAACAAACATCCTATTTATTGCTCCTTGGGCTGTAACAGGTGGAGCAGATTTCTTTAATTTAGATTTAATTAAGCGTCTAGATAAAGATAAATATGATGTAACTTTACTAATGACAACACCAAGTGAAAACCCAATTAGACAGCAATTTGAAGAAGTCTGTTCAACTGTTTATGATATGGCAAGCTTTCTTGAAAGAAGTGACTACCTTAATTTTACCGATTATATTATGGAATCAAGAAATATTGATTTAGTGTTTGTTACTAATACTCCATATGGATATTATATGGTTCCATATTTAAAAAGAAAATATCCACATGTTCCGTTTATTGATTATATTCATTCTGTAGATTTAAGAGATCCAAGAGAAAGCTTTGGAAGATGTTCTATGGATGTTGATGCCTATTTATCTCATACATATTGCTGCAATAACTTCACTAAAACTCAACTTATGAATAAATATCATAAGAAAAATATTGAAACAATTTATATCGGTGTAGATTCTGACAAATTTAATCCGGAAAGCTATAACAAAAAAGAAATGCGAAAAAAATACCATATTCCTCAAGATAAAATAGTAATTTCATTTATAGCTAGACTATCTGATGAAAAACGTCCAGAAATGTTTGTAGAAATTGGAAAAAGATTGTTAGAAAAAAATCCCAATCTATTTTTTGTAATTGCTGGAGATGGTTTCTTGTATAATCCAGTAAGCAGTATAATCGATGAAAATTTTGTAATGCTTGGAATGGTAGAAAAAGAAGTCGCAGGAGAAATCTATGCTTTCAGTGATATGACCTTAAACTGTTCTTCACTAGAAGGATTAGCACTTACCTCATATGAATCACTATCAATGGGAGTACCAGTAGTTTCAACAGATGTAGGTGGTCAAACAGAATTAATTGACGATACAGTAGGAGGAATCGTACATTATCACGAAGATGCAACTCCAGAGGAATATGAAGAAGAAATAAATAACTATGTCAAAGAGACAGAAAGAGTAATTAATAATTTAGATGAGATTAAAAAGAATTGTCGCAAGAAAATATTGGATGGATTCACATTAAATTTAATGGCAGAAAAATTTGAAAAAATTTTTAAAGAGAGTATCAAAAAGGAAAAATCTAATAAGCAAACTTTAATTAATAGTTTTGCCGAATACAATTTATCGATTGAAAGCTTACACAAAGATTATTTCTTTACAGTTAAAAATTATTTAGAAACAAAATTTGATGTTTATTATGATCCTGGAAAAAAGCCTAGAAAAAAGGGAAAATTATACTATCTTAGAAGAAGAATTTCAAAAGTATTAGTGAGAGCTCATGCAAAACAAGAAGCCTTGCTAATGATGAATGCGGCACGATCATTATATAAGTCCTTAGTACAATTTGGCTATTTTCTAAAGTTTTTTATTAAATCAATCCCTGCATTCTTTGTACTATTTTACAAATTATTAATGAGAAACAGAAACAAAGGTTAATTTAAATCATAAATTAACCTTTATTGTGATATAATTTTGCTAGATAAAGGAGGATAATATGAAAAAGAAATATTTACTAATAATCATTATCACATTCTTTTGTTTTATGCCGTTTATAAATGTACAAGCAGATACTACAGATGGATGGGTAAAAGAAAATGGAGAGACTTATTATTATAAAAATGGAGAGAAAGTCAAAGGATTTCAAGAAATCGAAGGAAAGACATACTTCTTCAGTCAAGTAAATAATGTATTAAAAAGAGGAGTACAAAAGTTAAATAATGATATTAACCAAATGTTCTATCTAAATGAAGATGGAACAGTATATCACGGTTGGAAAGAACTAGATGGAGAGACTTATTATTTTGGAGAAAATCATTTTGCAGTAAAAGGGTTTCAAGAAATTGAAGGAAAGACATACTTCTTCAGTCAAGTAAATAATATATTAAAAAGAGGAGTACAAAAGCTAAATAATGATATTAACCAAATGTTCTATCTAAATGAAGATGGAACAGTATATCACGGTTGGAAAGAACTAGATGGAGA
>OLVO01000212.1_pt1 | contig 67473 bp, 55 predicted proteins | sample 1672571 | NCBI WGS metagenome assembly OLVO01 (sample SAMEA3136700, study PRJEB25190) | human gut metagenome | biome: human gut; feature: human-associated habitat; material: faeces | place: Austria | collected 2013
CTTGCCGGAGCCGTTGACACCGGCAAAGGGCTTCTCGTGCAGCAGGCACACCAGACCGTGCTTTGCCGCGACCTTCTGCATGATCTCCATGGTCAGCTGGTTGTGGTCGGTGGCGATGTTGGTGGTGGTGTAAATGGGCGCCAGCTCGTGCTGAGCGGGGGCGACCTCGTTATGTTCGGTCTTGGCAAGGATACCCAGCTTCCACAGTTCTTCGTTCAGGTCTTCCATGTAAGCAGCAACGCGGGGCTTGATGACGCCGAAGTAGTGGTCATCCATCTCCTGCCCCTTGGGGGATTTGGCACCGAACAGGGTTCTGCCGGTGAAGATCAGGTCTTTGCGCTGCTCGTACATTTCCTTATCCACAAGGAAATATTCCTGCTCGGGGCCGACGTTGGTGCGGACGCACTTGACGTCGGTGTTGCCGAAGAGCTTCAGGATCCGCATGGCCTGACGGTTCAGGGCTTCCATGGAGCGCAGCAGCGGGGTCTTCTTATCCAGCGCCTCGCCGCCGTAGGAACAGAACGCCGTGGGGATGCAAAGGGTCTTGCCCTTGATGAATGCGTAGGAGGTGGGGTCCCATGCGGTGTAGCCCCGGGCCTCAAAGGTGGCGCGCAGGCCGCCGGAGGGGAACGAGCTGGCGTCAGGCTCGCCCTTGATCAGCTCTTTGCCGGAGAAATCCATGATGACGCCGCCGTCGGGAGCGGGAGAAATGAAGCTGTCGTGCTTTTCGGCGGTGATGCCGGTCAGCGGCTGGAACCAGTGGGTGTAGTGGGTGGCACCGTGGGCGACAGCCCAGTCCTTCATGGCAGCGGCCACCGCGTTGGCGACGGAAGCGTCCAGCTTCGCACCCTCGTCGATGGTTCTGCGCAGCGACGCATACACGTCAGCGGAAAGATTGGCCTTCATCACCCGGTCATCAAATACCATACAGCCGAAATAGTCAGAAACAGTACTCATAGCAAACGCTCCTTTTCAAATTTAGGAACCTCTGAATAAATCGTCTGCGGCTGTTGGCGGATCTTTTCCGCCCACAGTCCTTGCCGATTTAATCAGAGCTTCCTCATTGGCGTTCCGGGAATGCCCCGCCCGAACCGCCGAAAATAAAAAAAGACGGCAAGGACGCGCTGAGCATACACTCGGAGACGTCCTTGCCTTCACAGTGGGCATTCTACACCATCTTTCCCCATTTGTCAACACCCTGCACAAAAAAAGTTTTTTGTCTTTGGACAGATTGACAAGGCCCGATAAATTGAATATAATAATTTCGGAAGCATAGGCTTTCCGGGAAGTTTTGGCTTTTCCGGGAGAATCCCGTTGCTTTTCCTTTTAATTTGACTTCATTTGTTTGAATTTTACCGCGTATCGGGCAGGAAGGTTGGTTGCTGTATGAAATATACGCCTCAGGAGGTCATACAATTCATTCAGGAGGAGGACGTGAAGTTCATCCGCCTTGCGTTCTGCGACTGCTTCGGCAGACCCAAGAATATCTCCATCATGCCCCACGAGCTGGAACGCGCCTTCAAGTACGGCATTGCCATCGACGCTTCCGCCATCGCGGGCTTCGGCGACGAGGTGAATTCCGACCTGTTTCTCCATCCCGACGCTTCCACCATTGCCCTGCTGCCATGGCGGCCGGAGCACGGGAGCGTGGTGCGGATGTTCTGTTCCATCACCCATCCGGACGGCACGCCCTTTGCCCACGATACCCGGGGCATTCTCAAGCAGGCCGTTGCCGACGCCGCGAAGGCGGGCTATGCCTTCTCTTTCGGCTCCGAGCTGGAATTCTACCTGTTCCGGCTGGACGAAAACGGCGAGGTCACGGACGTTCCCTACGATCAGGCCACCTATATGGATGTCGCGCCGGAGGACAGATGTGAAAATGTCCGCCGGGAGATCTGCCTGACGCTGGAGCGGATGGGCATTCAGCCGGAATCCTCCCACCACGAGGAAGGCCCCGGCCAGAACGAGGTGGATTTCCGCTATTCCGATCCCCTGTCCGCCGCGGACAACGCCGTTACCTTCCTCACCGTCGTCAAAACCATCGCCGCCCGGAACGGGCTGTACGCGGACTTTTCCCCCAGACCTCTGGAGGGACGCCCCGGCAGCGGATTTCACATCAATATGTCCGTTCAGGGCGGTGCGGAAGCGCTCATGCACCGGGCGATGGGCGGGATTCTGGACAAGATCACGGACATGACCCTATTCCTCAACCCCACCGAGCAGTCCTACAGCCGCTTGGGCGCACACAAAGCGCCGAAGTACATTTCGTGGTCGAGCAACAACCGCTCCCAGCTCATTCGCGTTCCTGCCGCCTCCGGCGAGTACCGGCGCTTCGAGCTGCGCAGCCCCGACTGCACCGCCAACCCATATCTTGCCTTTGCGCTGCTCATCTGGGCGGGACTTTCCGGAATCGAGAACGACATTGCTCTCCCGGAAGCCTGCAACGTCAATCTCCACACGGCGGATTCCCGAAATGTGACCCTTGCAACCCTTCCCAAGTCGCTGTCCGACGCAGAAAAGTGCGCCGCCGACAGCAATTTCATTGCCCAGCACCTTCCCCAGTCCCTGATTGAGTTCTTTACCAAGTGATAAACTCCGCAAAACTCTGAAAGGAGGGAGCATTACCATGGTTTTCAGCGACCAGACGTACAGCGTTCTGGTGGTGTCCGCCGCGCAGAAATTCAACGAAGCCTTCGCCGCGATGCTCCCCGGTTCGGAGTATTATCCGGTTCGTTTCGTGGGCAACATTGCGGCGGCGCGGCGGGAGATGGTGAACAAGACCTACGATCTTGTCATCATCAACGCCCCCCTGCCCGACGACTTCGGCACCCGCTTCGCCATCGACGCCTGCAACCAGTCTGGCACCGTGGCGCTGCTGCTGGCAAAGTCGGATGTTTACGGTGAGATGGAAGCCAAACTCACCTGTCAGGGCGTGTTCACGCTGGCAAAGCCCACGTCCGCTCTGCTGCTGAACCAAAGCCTGAAATGGCTCGTTTCCGCCCGGGAACGGTTACGGCGCATGGAGGAAAAGGCCACCTCCGTGGAAGAAAAAATGGAAGAAATCCGTCTGGTGAACCGGGCAAAGTGGCTGCTCATCGAGCAGCTGAAAATGACCGAGGCCGAAGCCCACCGCCACATCGAAAAGCAGGCCATGGATCGCTGCACGACCAGACGGGAGATCGCGCTGGGAATCATCAAGACCTACGCATGATTGCCCCCCCAATATCTACATATGAAAACGCTGCAAGGGAAAAATCCTTTGCAGCGTTTCTGTTATTGCATCATTTCCAGAAATTCGTCTTCTGTGAGGATGGGAATTCCCAGCTCTCTTGCCTTACGCTCCTTGGAACCGGCGTTTTCGCCCACAACCACAAAGCTGGTCTTTTTCGACACGGAGCCGGATGCCTTGCCGCCCAGCAGCTCGATTTTCTCCGTGGCTTCTTCCCGGGTGAATTTGCTCAGCGCACCGGTAAGCACGAAGGTTTTCCCGGCGAAACGGGCGTCGGTTATCACCCGTTTGCTTTCAAAATTGACTCCTGCCTGCCGCAGACGCTCTATCATATGCGCGGACTGCTCCTGTCGGAACCACTGATAGATATTCTCGGCGGTGACAGCGCCCACGTCGGGAACCTCCGTCAGCTGCTCCACCGACGCGGCCATCAGGCCGTCCAGATTTCTAAAGGCAGAAGCAAGCACCTTGCCGGTTTTCGCGCCCACCTGACGGATGCCCAAAGCGTAGATCAGGCGGCTGACGTCCTGCTCTTTGCTGGCTTCAATGGCGGCAAGAAGCTTTTTCGCCGCCGTAGAACCGGCTTTCCACAGGCTCTTTACGTCGTCAAGGGTCAGATAGTAAATATCCGCCGGGGACTTGATCAGCCCCTTTTCGATCAGCGCGTCCACAATGGCCGCGCCAAGGCCGTCGATATCCATGGCGTCCCGGCTGACGAAGTGGGCAATGTTCCGGCTGAGCTGGGCGGGACACTCCGCCCCGGTGCAGCGCAGGAACGCACCGTCCTCGTCCTGCTCCACGGGTGCGCCGCAGACCGGGCAGCGGTCAGGCAGATGGTAGGCCGCCGTCCCCTCCGGGCGCTTGGAAAGATCGACCTCCAGAATTTCCGGAATGATCTCCCCTGCCTTGCGAATGAGAACGGTATCGCCGATGCGGATGTCCCGCTCCCGGATGAAATCCTGATTGTGCAGCGTGGCGTTTGTCACCGTCGTGCCCGCCAGACGGACAGGCCGCACCACCGCCTTGGGAGTCAGCACGCCGGTCCTTCCCACCTGCACCACGATGTCCTCCACCACGGTGGGCTTGATCTCCGGGGGATACTTGTAGGCAGCAGCCCACTTGGGGAACTTGGCGGTATTGCCCAGCCGTTCCCGCTGAGAAAGATCGTCCACCTTGATGACCGCACCGTCGATATCGCAGATCAGCTTTTCCCGGTTCTCGTTGATGGACAGCACTTCTGCATCAATTTCCGAAACTTTGGACAGCTTTTTGTGTGGAATCACCTTGAATTTCAAGTTTTTCAGGTATTCCAGAGACTGGGTATGTCCGGTAAACTCCACGCCATCCGCAAGCTGGACGTTGAAAACATAAATGTCCAGTCCCCGCTTCGCCGCGATTTTCGGGTCGAGCTGCCGCAGCGACCCGGCGGCGGCGTTCCGGGGATTGGCGAACAGGGGCTTTCCCAGTTCCTCCTGACGCAGATTCAGCTTTTCAAAGCTCTTTTTCGGCATGAAGACCTCGCCCCGGACGATAAGCCGGGAGGGTGCGCCGGTCAGGGTCATGGGGATGGAGCGGATGGTTTTCAGGTTTTCCGTCACGTCCTCCCCTACCGTACCGTCGCCCCGGGTCGCGCCCCGGACGAATTTCCCGTCCACATATTCCAGCGCCACGGAAAGACCGTCGATCTTCGGCTCTACGGAAAATTCCGCATTGCCCTCTGCCGCGATGGTTTTTTCCAGAAAATCGTTCAGTTCTTCCATGCTGAACACATCCTGTAAGCTCATCAGCGGCACGGGGTGGGACACCTTTTCAAACTGGCTCAGCACTTCCCCGCCCACCCGTTTCGTGGGAGAATCCGCCCTTGCCAGCTCCGGGTGGGCGCTTTCCAGCTCCTCCAGCTCCCGGTAGAGCCGGTCGTATTCGTAGTCTTCCATGGTCGGGGCGTCCAGAACGTAATAGCGGTAGCCCGCTTCCTTCAGCTGATCGGTCAGCTGGTCAATTCTCTCTTTGGAATCCATAGTATCCTCCGGTCTGTAAATAAGTGCTGGGCACGTCGCCGATGATCACCGTCTCCGCCACCACGACCTCCGAATGGATGGTAAAGCTGTCCGTCTCCCCCATGACCAGAACCGACACATCCACGCTGACGATCATGTTCAGCTGGTGAAGCGTCTGGTTGATACCGGCCTGAGAGAAATTGCTTTCAAACGTGGCGTCGCTGTTGCGGATGGACAGGATGTGTACCGGGATCGCCGGGCCTTTTCCGGAGAAAAACTCCGGCAGAAACAGGCTCCCCAGGGGTATGCCGATGTCCGCGGTGTCCAGGGCTAAAATTTCGTCGTTGATAATGTTCAGGATATCCGTTTTCAGGTGGTTGATCTCGCTCATGTTGGTTTTCAGAGCGGTGATGCGGCCGTCCAGATTTTTTTCAAAATAGACGATGCGGTCGTATTGAATGGTGCCGTTGGCAATCTGCTTGGCAATGGCGTCATTGGTCAAGTCCGACGTGGCGTTTTTCACCTGCGTTTCCGCCAGCTCCGTGACGATCTCCCGGTAGCGGCTGCGAAGCATCAGAAACGCCACCAGAACGATCACCGCCAGAACCAGCAGCGTGTAAAAAAATCTCCGAAGCCGCCAGCGCATACCCATCCCTCCTGTAGAGGATATGCGGGAAAACGAAAAGCATTACGGAAACTCTGAATAAATCGTCTGCGACTGTGAGCGAATCTTTTCCTCCCACTCTTCGGCATCGGAAACGGGAAATACATACAGTATTTCTCCGTTTCCGATGCCTCGATTGGACGAAAAATCTCTCGCTCACAGTTCTTGCCGATTTAATCAGAGCTTCCTTACAGCTTTTTCATATGCGCCGAGGCGGTTTTTGCCATGAGCTTCTTTGTGCCGATGTCGTCAAAGGCGATCTCCAGCAGTGCGTCGCCGCCCATTTTCCGCACGGACAGCACCAGCCCCCGGCCAAAGGCCGCGTGCATGACCATGTCTCCCTGATTCAGCTCCAGACAGGGCGCGGGAGCGGCCGGGGCGGCGGAAAGAATGCTGCTTCTGGGCTTTCTGGTCTGGGGCGCATGGGAACCATAGGCCGAATAGCCGCTGTGCTCACTTGTTGAAGTCCGGTGATAGCCGCCCTTTTTCACGATGCACTCCTCCGGGATTTCCCGAAGGAACCGGGAGGGCAGCGCCGACGACGTGCGTCCGTAGATCATACGCTGACGGGCGTGGGTGATGGTCAGGCTCTGCTTTGCCCGGGTAATCGCCACGTAGCAAAGCCGCCGCTCCTCCTCCATTTCCTCCGCGTCGCCGATGGCGCGCATTCCGGGGAACAGCCCGTCCTCAAAGCCCACGAGGAACACATGGGGAAATTCCAGTCCCTTGGCCGAGTGCATGGTCATCATCACCACGGCGTCGTCGTTTTCGTTGTACTGCTCCAGATCGGTATACAGGGCGATTTCTTCCAGAAATCCCGCCAGAGTGGGCGTTTCCGCGTTTTCCACATAGGAATTGATGCTGGATTTTAGTTCTCGCACGTTTTCCAGCCGTGTCTTGTTTTCCTCGGTGTCCTTGCTTTCCAGCATATCCACATACCCGGTTCGGATGAGCAGCTCGTCGTAGAAGTCCGGCAGGCTCATGCCGTCCTCCAGAAGCTGCGCCATGCCCTCAATGAGGGCAGAAAACTGCATCATTTTGATGGCGGACTTTTCCAGCGGGGCGTAGGAATAGGGGTCGGAAATGACGCTGTACAGTGGCTTTCCCTCGGCCTCCGCCAGTCGCCGGGCGGTCTCGATGGTCTTCGCGCCCAGCCCGCGGGGGGGATTGTTGATGATGCGCCCCAGACGCAGGTCGTCCGCCCGGTTGTTGATGACGCACAGATACGACAGCATATCCTTGACTTCCGCCCGGTCAAAGAACCGCGTGCCGCCAATGACCCGGTAGGGAATGCCGTTTCGTTTCAGGGCAAATTCCATTGCGTTGGACTGGGCGTTGGTGCGGTACAGGATGGCATAGTCCTTGAAGTTTTTCCCACGGGAACCGGCCAGAATCTGCCCCGCCACGAAATTGCCCTCGCTGCCCTCGTCGGAGGCTTCGTATACCAGAACGGGGTCGCCCTGCGCGTTGGCCGTCCACAGTTTTTTCCCCTTGCGCCCGAGGTTGTGGGCGATCACCGCGTTTGCGGCGGTGAGGATGGCCTGGGTGGAACGGTAGTTCTGTTCCAGACGAATGACCCGCGCGCCCCGGTACTGCTTTTCAAAGTTCAGAATGTTTTCGATGGTCGCACCCCGGAAGCGGTAGATGCTCTGATCGTCGTCGCCCACCACGCAGATGTTCTCATGTCCGCCTGCAAGCAGGGATGTTAAGAGGTACTGCATATGGTTGGTGTCCTGATACTCGTCCACCAGCACGTACCGGAATTTGCGCTGATAATACTGCAAAACGTCCTCGTTCTGCTGCAAAAGCTGAACGGTGATGTAGATGATGTCGTCAAAATCCAGCGCGTTGTTGTCCTTCAGGCGGGTCTGGTACTTGCCGTAGGCGCGGGCGATGTGCTGCGCCCGGATGTCGCCGGTGCGCTCCGCCCTGTCCAGCATCTCCCCGGGAGACACCATTTTGTCCTTCTCCCGGCTGATGGCGCCAAGGACATATTTCGCCGGAAACGTCTTGTCGTCCAGCTCCATGTCCTTGATGATCTCTTTCATGATGCGCTCGGAGTCCGAGGAATCGTAAATGGTAAAGCTCCGGGTGAAGCCCATCCGCTCGACGTCCCGCCGCAGAATACGGCAGCAGGCGGAATGAAACGTCATCGCCCAGATGTCCTGCGCCTGAGAGCCGAGAAGATTGGAAAGCCGTTCCTTCATTTCATTAGCGGCCTTGTTGGTAAAGGTGATGGCGATGATGCTCCACGGCGCGGCGGGTTCCACGGCGCAGAGGGCGTCCGCCCGGCGGGTATCATCGGGACTGGGGTCGTCCCCCAGATTTTCCAGGAAGGCCACGTCATCCTCCGTGACGGCGTGGGAAATTTCGCAGCAGTCGCTGCCCCGGCCGAAGCGCATGAGATTGGCAATGCGGTTAATGAGGACGGTGGTCTTGCCGCTGCCTGCACCGGCAAGCAGCAGCAGCGGCCCCTCCGTGGTCAGCACGGCCTGACGCTGCATATCGTTCAGCTGAGAAAACTGCCGCTCGATGTAATTTTTCCGGGCGGTCAGAAATCGGGAGTCCATTTGTTCTGTCATAATTGCACCTGTCTTCAACATGATGCCATTATTTTAGCGCATTTTCGGCAAAACGTAAAGAGGGAAAATGCCGTTTTAAGCCATCAGCTCCCGAAGCATGGCGACGGCCTTCTTCTCAATTCTCGACACCTGCACCTGACTGACGTTCATCACCGCCGCGACCCGCTGCTGGGTCAGGCCGTGGAAATACCGCAGCTGAATGACCATCCGCTCCCGTTCCGGCAGTCCGGAAATCGCCTGCCGCAGAGCGATTTTCTCCACCATCCGTTCTTCCGATTCCGTGTCTGTCAGAACGTTTTCCAGTGTGAAGCCCTCGTCCCCCGTTTCCCGCTGGATGGACTCCGTGGCGGCAGTGGCCGTTTCCGCCAGAGCGATTTCTTCCGGGGTGAACCCGGTCTGGCGGGAGATTTCCTGAATGGTCGGTTCCCTGCCCAACGCCCCGGTCAGGCGGCTGCGGGTGGCCTTGATGGTCGCGGCCTGCTCTTTTAAGCTCCGGGACACCTTTACCGCCCCGTCGTCCCGGAGAAACCGGCGAATCTCCCCGGCGATTTTCGGCACGGCGTAGGTGGAAAACTGGGTTCCGTAGGCAAGGTCGAACCCCTCCACGGCCTTGAGAAAGCCAAGGCACCCCAGCTGGTACAGATCATCGGCTTCCGTTCCCCGGCCTAAGAACCGCCTTGCCACCGACCAGATCAGGCCGGAGTTTTCCTCCACCAGAGCTTCGGACGCTTCCCGGTCGCCCTGCTGCGCCTTGGCGATCAGTTCCTCCGTCCTGCTCATTGCCGCCGCTGCAGCTTCCGGCGCATATGCACCGTGGTTCCTTTTCCGGGTTTTGATGTAATTTCCAGATCGGTCATAAAACTTTCCATGATGGTAAAGCCCATTCCGCTGCGTTCCGCGCCGCCGGTGGTGTACGCGGGACGTCTGGCCTGCTCTATGTCCGGGATGCCGACGCCCTTGTCCTTGATGACGATATCCAGCACGTTGTCCTTCAGAATACGGCAGCGCAGGGTGATATTCCCCAGCTTTTCCGGGTAGGCGTGGACGATGCAGTTGGTCACCGCTTCGCTCACCGCCGTGCGGATGTCCCCCAGCTCCTCCAGCGTCGGATCCATCTGAGCGGCAAAGCAGGCCACCGCCGATCGGGCAAAGGCTTCGTTGGCGGATTTGCTGGGAAAATCCAGAATCATATAGTTGTCGAATTTCATGATACAGCCTCCTTGATCTCCACAAGCTTATCGATTCCCGACGCCCGGAACACCCGCATGGGCTGGGGCGCAATGCCTGTCAGAAGCAGCCGCCCCTCGATCTGGGTCATGCTCCTTAAGGCGTTGATGACCACGGCAATGCCGGAGGAATCCACAAAGGAAACCTCCTGAAAATCCAGCACGCAGACCTCCGGGGTGTAAGCCTCGATTTTTGCGGCGATGGCCTGAATATAGGCTTTTGCGCAGTGGTGGTCAATTTCCCCGGTGAGCGCCACCGTCAGCCGTCCTTCCTCCAAAAAACTGGTAAAGTGCATATTGCTTCCCTCCTAGGTAAATTTGCTGATTAACAGTATAAAATCCCGTTTCCGATTTTTCAGTCGGAAACGGGATTCTTTGAAAATAAAGGTTTTGGACAAACGGCAAAATTGATCTCTTGATTGCAGCCCCTTTGGTAAAGGAAACCCGCAGGGGTTTCCTGCGGGTTTTGTTTATTTACAGGCTCTTCAGCGCCGCTTCGCTCTGCTCGAGACTTGCGATCAGGTCGCGGGTCTTCTGCGCCTTTTCCTTCTCCGCGTTCACAACGGCCTCGGGGGCGCGGGAGACGAACTTCTCATTGCTGAGCTTCGCTTCCAGAGAGCTTAAGAACTTGCGGTTCTTTTCCAGTTCCTTGGAGATACGGTCAAGCTCCTTGGCCACGTCCACCAGCTGACCCATGGGGATATACAGCTTGGCGTCGGCGGTGGGAATGGTCACCATGCCGTCCAGATTCTCCGGCTCCTTATCCAGCATGGTCACGGTGTCGGCGTAGGCCAGACGCTGGATGAAGCCCTCGCCCTCGGCGTAGACCTGAGGCTTGGAGGTCAGCACGTACAGCGCCGCCTTCCGGGAGGGCGGAACATTCATTTCCGCACGGCGGTTGCGGATGGCACGGATGGCGTCCATGACGGACTCCATGTGGCTTTCCTCGGCCTTGAAGGCAAGGTCTTCCCGATATTCCGGCCACTTCGCGGCGATCAGCGCGTCGCCCTCGTGGGGGATGCTCTGCCAGATTTCCTCGGTGATGAAGGGCATGAAGGGATGCAGCAGCCGCAGAATCTGGTCAAGCACGTACACCAGCACCTGAATCGCGGTCTGCTTGCGGATCGCATCCTCGGAGTACAGCCGCGCCTTGGTCAGCTCGATATACCAGTCGCAGTAGGTGTCCCAGATGAAGTCGTACACCTTCTGGACGGCCACGCCCAGCTCGTACTTTTCCAGATTCTCCGTGACCTCGGCGATCAGCGTGTTCAGCTTGGACAGCACCCACCTGTCGGCAATTTCCAGCTTGTCAAGGGCAGGCAGCTCGTTCTTGGCGTCCTCGCCCAGATTCATCAGCACATAGCGGGAAGCGTTCCACAGCTTATTGGCAAAGTTGCGCATGGCCTCGCACTTCTCGGTGTAGAAACGGGTGTCGTTTCCGGGAGAGTTGCCGGTGATCAGGTTCATCCGCAGGGCGTCGCAGCCGTACTTGTCGATCATTTCCAGCGGGTCAATGCCGTTGCCCAGAGACTTGGACATCTTGCGTCCCTGATTGTCCCGCACCAGACCGTGGATAAGCACGGTGTGGAAGGGCGTCTTGCCGGTATGCTCGCAGCCGGAGAAGATCATTCTCGCAACCCAGAAGAAAATGATGTCGTAGCCCGTGACCAGCACGTCCGTCGGGTAGAAATAGTCAAGGTCTTCCGTCTTTTCCGGCCAGCCCAGCGTTTCAAAGGGCCACAGAGCGGAGGAGAACCAGGTATCCAGCACGTCGGGGTCACGCTCAACGTTGGTGCTGCCGCACTTTTCGCACTTGCACACATCTTCCCGGGACACGGTGATGTGGCCGCAGTCGGCGCACGTCCATGCGGGAATCTGATGACCCCACCACAGCTGACGGGAAATGCACCAGTCGCGGACATTCTCCATCCAGTTGAGATAGGTCTTGCTGAACCGCTCGGGGACGAACTTGGTCTCCCCTTCCTTGACGACCCGGATGGCTTCCTCGGCCAGAGGCTTCATCTTCACGAACCACTGGGCGGAGATGATCGGCTCCACGTCCTGATGGCAGCGGTAGCAGGTGCCGACGTTGTGGCTGTAAGGCTCCACCTTCACCAGATATCCGCCCGCTTCCAGATCGGCGACGATCTGCTTTCTGGCCTCGTAGCGATCGAGACCCTCATACTTTCCGCCGTTTTCGTTGACCCTGCCGTTGTCGTCCAGCACCCGGATGACCTCCAGATTGTGGCGCAGACCCACCTCAAAGTCGTTGGGGTCGTGGGCGGGGGTCATCTTAACGCAGCCGGTGCCAAAGTCCATCTCGGCGTAATCGTCAGCGACGACGGGGATTTCCTTATTCACAAGGGGAAGAATGACCATCTTGCCCACAATGTCCTTGTAGCGCTCGTCGTTGGGGTTGACGCACACGCCGGAGTCGCCCAGCATGGTCTCGGGACGTGTGGTCGCCACGATCACCTCGCCGGAGCCGTCGGCCAAGGGGTAACGGATGTGCCACAGGTGGCCGGGCTTGTCCACATACTCCACCTCAGCGTCGGACAGGGCGGTGACGCAGTGGGGACACCAGTTGATGATGCGGCTGCCCTTGTAGATCAGACCCTTTTCGTACAGGGAGACGAAGACCTCCCGCACGGCCTTGGAGCAGCCCTCGTCCATGGTGAACCGGGCACGCTCCCAGTCGCAGCTTGCGCCCAGCTTCTTCTGCTGCTCCACGATGCGGTTGCCGTACTTGTGCTTCCAGTCCCAGACGCGCTCCAGAAACTTTTCACGACCAAGATCGTAGCGGGTCAGACCCTCCTTGCGAAGCTCCTCCTCCACCTTGATCTGGGTGGCGATGCCGGCGTGATCGACGCCGGGAATCCACAGGGAGTTGTAGCCCTGCATCCGCTTGAACCGGATCAGGGTATCCTGCAATGTCGCGTCCATGGCGTGACCCATGTGCAGCTGACCGGTGACGTTGGGTGGGGGCATGACGATGGTGAAGGGCTTCTTGCTTTCATCCACCTCGGCGTGGAAGTAGCCGCCCTGCTGCCACATGTCGTAGATTTTGGATTCCACCTGCTGCGGCTCGTAGACCTTTGGTAATTCTCTTGCCATTTTTTTCGCTCCTTTTGTTAAATAAGAAACGCCCTGAGCCGGGGAAGCTCTGAATCGGCTGACTCAAAGATTCCCCAAAAGCTCAGGGCGAAAATTTTCCGCGGTACCACCTGAATTCCCTTTCGGGCACTTAAAAACTGCTGTAACGGGCAGCCCCGTTCTTTCCTACTTTATTCAGAAAGACCGCTCCCGGGCGACCATCCGAACCGGCCAATATGCGCTCGCACCAGAATGCGCACTCTCTTCCTTGAGCCGGAAAACGGAACCTCCCGTTCACCGCGTTATCAATTTCATTTCATTGTATTGCAAAGGCAGTATTTTGTCAAGAAAAATGTTGGTGCCCTTCTGCCATCCATTGACATTTCCTGCCGGTCATGCTATGCTTTGGACGAAAAATCCTGCGGAGGCCATTTCTTCATGAAACAGCATTCTGTACCCAAATTCCTTGACAACTTTCTCACACGTACCCTGTCCGGTACGGTGTTTTCGTGGCGGGAAATTCTCCATCTGACCTTTCCCAACGTTCTGGACTGTCTGTCCATCATGTTCATCAGTATGCTCATCACCGCCCTCATCAGCAGCAACGGCGAAGCCAGCGTCGCGGCGGTGTCTCTGGTGACGCCGCTGGCGTGGATGATCACCTGCATTTTCAACGGTATCAGCGCCGGCGGCACGGTGGTGGTCGCCCAGAGCTGCGGCATGAAAGACCCAGTTCGTATCCGCAAGGCTGCGGGCATGACGCTGTGGCTGACGGTGGCAGTCGGCACCGTGGTGTGCCTGCCCCTGCTGATGTTTCCCCGTCAGGTGCTGACCCTGCTTTTCCCGGAGGCAGAAGCCGTCGTTCTGGAAAAAGCCCGGATTTATCTTTCCGGCAGAGCTTGGTCGATGCTGGTGTTTACCATATATACCGCAAACTTCGGCATTCTCCGTGGGCTGGGAGAATCCGGCCGGTGCCTTGCCCTGAGCGTCATCATCAACGCCGCCTATCTGGTGTTCAGCATTCTGTTTCTGAATGTGCTTCGGATGGATATTCTCGGCAGTGTTTTTGCCCTGCTGCTGGCGCGGTTCATTGGCTCCGCCGCGTCCGTGATCCTGCTGTTTTTCTGGAAAGCGCCGGTAAAAATGACCTTCGGGCAGATATTCACCTGCGATAAAGGGATTCTCCGCTCCACCTTGCAGGTCAGCATTCCCCTTGGGCTGGAACAGGTGTGCTCGTCCCTCGGAAATGTGGTGGCCGAAATGTACATGATCTCTCTCGGCACCACAGCACTGGCGACCCACGCCATTGCCAATTCCGTGATCGGTGTGTGGTACTCCCCTGCTATGGCCGCGGCGAACCTGTCCGTAACGGTGATCGGCCGGTGCTTTGGCGCGGAAAAGTATGACGAAGCCAAACGCTACGGCGTCCGGTGCGACCAGGTTGCCCTGATTCTGGTGCTGCTGACCTCCGCCCTGTTCATTCCCCTGCTTCCCGCGCTTCTGGGGCAGTACCACCCCACGCCGGAGGTTCTCGCCATGGCGAAAAAGCTGCTGTACTGGTCGATTCCCAGCCTGCTGCTGTTCTGGCCGCGGTCGAACACCCTGCCCAGCACCCTCCGGGCGGCCAACGATACCCTGTACCCCTCCGTGGTGTCACTGGCTGTGCTGTGGGTCGTGACCATCGGCCTTGGCTATGTGCTGGCGATTCCCTGCAAGCTCGGCCTGCTGGGCGTGTGGATCGCCATGTGGGCGTCGTGGGCAATCCGGTGCGTCGTCTTCTCCGTCCGCTTCGGCAGCGGAAAATGGCTGCACAAGGCGTTGACGAGCCGGTAAAAATCGCATATAATGTATGCAGTTTATTGGAAGCGGGAGTGTTTGCTCATGAAATTATCCCTGGTAGTTCCCTGCTATAACGAAGCGGATAACGTCGCCCTGTTTCAGCAGGCGGTCATCTCCGCCTTTGACGGCTGCGGCTATGATTACGAGATCGTCTTCATTGACGACGGCAGCCGGGACGCCACGCTGCACAATTTGAAAAAACTTTACGCCGCGCAGGAATGCCCTGTGAAGGTGGTGTCCTTCTCCCGGAATTTCGGCAAGGAGGCCGGAATTTACGCGGGCTTGCAGCACGCGGCAGGAGACTATATCTGCCTCATTGACGCCGACCTCCAGCAGCGTCCGGAAATCGTCCGGGATATGGTGAAAATTCTGGACGAGGAACCGGAATTCGACGTGGTCGCAGCATTTCAGGATCGCCGGGGCGAAGGAAAGGTGCTGTCCTTCTTCAAAAAGTGCTTTTACAGCATCATCAACAAGCTGTCCAAGGTGACCTTGCAGCCCGACGCCAGCGACTTCCGTACCTTCCGCCGCAGCGTCCGGGACAGCATTCTGGAACTTGCGGAATACCACCGCTTCTCCAAGGGCATTTTCGCATGGGTGGGCTACAGCACCAAGTTCATCCCCTACACCGCATGCGAGCGGGCGACCGGCACCACCAAGTGGAGCTTCTGGAAGCTGGTGAATTACGCCATCGAGGGTATCATCGGTTTCTCCACCGCCCCCCTGCGGCTGGCGACGTGGCTCGGCGGCGTGACGGGCGTTGCGGCTGTCATTTACCTGATCGTGGTGGTGCTGCAAAAGCTGATTCAGGGCATCGACGTTCCCGGCTATGCCACCATCATCGTGCTGATTTTGCTGCTGGGCAGCGTGCAGCTGTTCTGCATCGGCATCATCGGAGAATATGTGGGCAGAACCTTTGAGCAGAGCAAGGACCGCCCGATTTATATTGCCAAGGAAGTTCTGGATTACGAGCAGAACTGACATAATAACACAAAAAAGGAGCAATTTTATGACAATCACAAAGGACATCCGGTACATCGGCGTCAACGACCATGCGGTCGACCTGTTCGAGGGACAGTACGTTGTCCCGGGCGGCATGTGCTACAATTCCTACGCCATCGTGGACGAAAAGGTCGCCATTATGGACACCGTAGACCGGGGCTTTACCCATCAGTGGCTGGACAACATTCAGAACACCCTGGGCGGCCGCAAGCCGGACTACCTGGTGGTGCAGCACATGGAGCCTGACCACTCCGCCAACATCGCCAATTTCCTGAAGGTCTACCCCGAGGCGACCGTGGTTTCCTCCGCCAAGGCGTTCGTGATGATGAAGAACTTCTTCGGCGACGACTACGCCGATCGGCGCATTGTGGTGGGCGAGGGCGATACCCTGTGCCTGGGCAAGCACACCCTGTCCTTTGTGGGTGCGCCAATGGTTCACTGGCCGGAGGTCATCGTGACCTATGATTCCTATGACAAGGTTCTCTTCTCCGCTGACGGCTTCGGTAAGTTCGGTGCTCTGGACGTGGAGGAAGACTGGGCAGACGAAGCCCGCCGGTACTACATCGGCATCGTGGGCAAGTACGGCGCGCAGGTGCAGGCGCTGCTGAAAAAGGCCGCAGGGCTGGACATTTCCATCATCTGCCCCCTGCATGGCCCCGTGCTGACGGAGAATCTGGGGTATTATCTGAATCTGTACGACATCTGGTCTTCCTACCGGGTGGAGAGCGACGGCATTGTGGTCGCCTACACCTCCGTCTACGGCCACACGAAGGCGGCGGCGGAGCTGCTGGCGCAGAAGCTGGCGGACAAGGGCTGCCCCAAGGTCATCGTGCATGACCTCGCACGGTGCGACATGGCCAAGGCCGTGGAGGATGCCTTCCGTTACGGCAAGCTGGTGCTGGCCACCACCACCTACAATGCCGACGTCTTCCCCTTCATGAAGGAATTCATTCATCATCTGACCGAGCGGAACTTCCAGAACCGCACCATCGGCCTGATGGAAAACGGCTCCTGGGCGCCCCTCGCCGCCAAGACCATGCGCAAGATGCTGGAGGGCAGCAAGAACCTGACCTTCACCGACACCACCGTGAAGATTCTCTCCGCCCTGAATGACGACAGTAAGGCTCAGATCGAGTCCATGGCAAACGAGCTGTGCAAGGACTACCTCGCCCGGCAGGACGAGACGGCGAACAAGAACAATCTGGACGCGCTGTTCAACATCGGCTACGGCCTGTACGTGGTCACATCCAGCGACGGCAGCAAGGACAACGGCCTGATCGTCAACACCGTTTCTCAGGTCACCAACACCCCCAACCGCATCGCCGTCACCATCAACAAGCAGAATTATTCCCACCACGTCATCAAGCAGACCGGCGTGATGAATGTGTGCTGCCTGGACACCTCCGCCCCCTTCTCCGTCTTCCAGACCTTCGGCTTCCAGAGCGGCCGCACGGCGGACAAGTTCGCCGGTGTCGAGGAGCTGCGCTCCGATAACGGCCTGCGGTTCCTGCCCCGGTATATCAACTCCTTCATGAGCCTGAAGGTGGAAAGCTATGTGGATCTGGACACCCACGGCATGTTCATCTGCTCCGTCACTGAGGCGCGGGTGATCTCCGACCGGGAGACCATGACCTACACCTACTATCAGAACAATGTCAAGCCCAAGCCGGAAACCGAGGGCAAGCACGGCTTTGTCTGCAAGGTCTGCGGCTGGGTCTACGAGGGCGACACCCTGCCCGACGACATCGTATGCCCCCTGTGCAAGCACGGCGCTGCGGATTTTGAACCCATCGGCTGATTCTCGTTTGGAGGTTATCGGGCTATGGACAAGTTTAGGACGGTGGTATCCGTGATTGTCATGGTCATTGCCGCGATCGTCGGGTTCTTCATCGGCGCAAGCCTTGGCGACGCGCTGGGCGGAGCCATTCTGTTTGCCCTGATTGCCGGATTTGCCTGCGTGATCTATACGCTGGACAACCGGGATCGATAAGCCAATTAGCGCAACATAGTGTAATCCTCCGCATGGACAAAATCATGCGGAGGATTTTTCTATACAAAAGTATGGCATAAAAAGAATCGTATTATGCGTTTTCGTCTAAGTACGACTGAATGCACTTGAGGAACGCCGTGCCGTACCAGGCGGCCTTGATCTCGCCCACACCGGAGACCTTCTTGAATTCGCTCATAGTGGCTGGCTTCTTTTTTGCCATGTCCGCCAGCGTGGCGTTGGAAAATACCACGAACGCTGGAATTTCCGCCTTTTTCGCCAGTTCCAGCCGCAACTCTTTCAATGCGTCAAACAGCTGGGCGTCGTCCGCGGTGAGCTTTGCGGTTTCCGTTACCGGCGTTTCCGGTTCCTGCGTCTGCTCCACCAGCATGGAGACCGTCTTGCCACGGTAGAGCACTTCCCCAGCTGCCGGGGTCAGGAACACGGACTGATGCTCCTGCTCCGTCCGCAGATACCCTTCCGCCCCCAGATGGTCGATCATGGCGTGAATGTCGCTTCGTGTCCTGTCCTTCAGCAGACCGTAGGTGCTGATTTTGTCCAGCCCAAGCTCCTGCACCCGCTTGTTCCGGCTGCCCCGCAGAATGTTCCCCAGCAGATTCGCGCCCACATTGTAGCCAAGGGCGTCGTGTACCCGCTTCACGCAGGAGAGAATGATCTGCGCTTCCCGGGTGATGTCCACCGATTGGAAATTCCCCTTGCAGCTGCCGCAGTTGCCGCACATCGCCGGGTGCTTTTGCCCAAAGTAGTCCAGAATGTAGCCCCGCAGGCAGCTTTTCGTCTTGCAGTAGCCGATCATGGCGTCCAGCCGTTCCAGATCCTGCCGCCGCACCTCCTCCCGCTGCACGGCGTCCATTTCCTCGTTGTCGGAGCCGTTGTTGATAAGGAACCGGGCGGTCTGCACGTCTCCGGAGTTGAACAGCAGAATGCAGTCCGCCTCTGCCCCGTCCCGTCCGGCGCGCCCGGCCTCCTGATAGTAGGCTTCGATGCTTTTCGGCATATTGTAGTGAATGACAAAGCTGACGTTGGATTTGTCGATGCCCATGCCGAAAGCGTTTGTTGCCACCATCACGGTCTTGCGGTCGTACAGGAAATCCTCCTGATTTTCGCTTCGCTCGGCTTCGGAAAGCCCCGCGTGATACCGGGTGGCGGCGTAGCCGTGGTCACACAGCAGCTCGCAGACGCTCTCCACCTTTTTCCGGGTAGCGCAGTAGATGATGCCGCTTTTCCGCTTCTGCCCGGCAAGCAAACGGAGAAGCATCTTGTCCTTGGACTCCGGCTGAATAACTTCAAAATACAGGTTCGGCCGGTCAAAGCCCGTGACCTCCCGCACCGGACTGCGCAGCTCCAGAATCCGCTCCACGTCCTCCTGCACGCTCCGGGTCGCGGTGGCGGTGAACGCCCCAACCACCGGACGCTCTGGCAGACTGTCGATGAACTGCACGATTCGTAAATAGCTGGGGCGGAAATCCTGTCCCCACTGGGAGATGCAGTGGGCTTCGTCCACCGCGATAAAGGATATGTTCAGCTTCTCCACCACGCCGCCGAAGCCCGGATAGTCCAGCCGTTCCGGGGCGACATAGACGATTTTGTACCGCCCCGCCAGCAGGTTGCGGTACGCCGCCTGCATCTGCGGCCCCGTAAGGGTGCTGTTCAGGAACGCGGCGGGAACGCCCGCCCCTTTCAGTGCCATCACCTGATCCCGCATCAGAGAGATCAGGGGCGAAATGACAAGGGTGATTCCCGGCAGCATCAGCGCCGGGAGCTGGTAGCACATGCTTTTTCCGCCGCCGGTGGGCATGATGCCGAATACGTCCTGCCCGGAAAGCACGCCGTCAATCAGCTTCTCCTGCCCCGGCCGGAAGCTGGAATAGCCAAAGACCCGCTGCAATAGTTCTTCTTTCTCCATACCATCACCGTTTTCGCTCGTATGTTTGACGCTATTGTCGCACATTTTGCCGGAAAATGCAAGAGGAAATTAGAAAAACAGCGCCGCGCGATTGCGCGGCGCTGCCTTAAATTTTAGTCGTTGCTCTTGAACATATCGGCCACATCGCTGATGGTCACGAACGCTTTCGGGTCGATGGAGCGGATAATTGCCCGCATTCTGGAGATCTGGAAGCGGTTCACCACGAAGTAAATGATGGTTTTGTCCGCGTCGGAGTAGCCGCCTCTGGCGGCGATCTTCGTTGTGCCGCACTCGAATGCCTCCATCAGCGCGGCGCTGATCTCCTCGGCTTTGTCCGTGACGATCATGACCTCCTTGGAGCGGTCGATGCCTTCCACCACGAAGTCAACGGTTTTCAGCCCCGCCCCGTAGGCCACGATGGAGTAAAGAGGCAGAATCCAGCTGTGCATCACACTGCCGCAGAGAATGTACAGAATGACGTTGTAGATCATGACAAAGGTGCCGACGGTCAGGCTCAGCTTCTTTGCGAAGATGACCGCCATGACCTCCACGCCGTCGATCGCACCGCCATAGCGGATTGTCAGGCCGCTGCCCACGCCGGAGATCACGCCGCCGAACAGGGCGCACAGAAGCAGATCCTCCCCTGCCAGCGGAGACGCAAAGCTCACGTCCACGGGAAGCACATCCACGATGATCCACGACGCGGCCGAGTACACGGCGACGGCAAACAGGGAATAGACGGTGAAGGCCGTCCCCTGCTTTTTCAGTCCGAACAGGAAAAGCGGAACGTTCAGAATCAGGAGGAAGACGGACAGGGACAGATAATCCGGCGTGATCTGGGAAAGGAGTATGGACGTACCGGAAATGCCGCTGTCGTACAGCCCAACCGGGGCTAAGAAAATGTTGACGCCAAAGGCGTTGATGCAGCCCGCGACAAACAGGAAAATAAAGTTCTGCCATCGCAGGGATTTGGAAAGTCCGTTGATAAGCTGTTTCGTTTTGACCATTCTGCTGCTCCTTCGTGATTTGATTCAACACTTTATGAATAGAATACCATAATCTTATGAACAAATCTACCGATATCGGAAAGCAATTTGATCATTTTTCCCTCCGGGGCAAATCTTTACCGAATCTGATACTAGTTTTCAATAAAACGGTTAAAAACCGTTTTATTCGGCTGCTGTTTCAGCAGCCAGCGGCGTAGCCGCAAAAAACGTAAGTCCATACATTTCTCGCCGCCACCGGCGGCCTGCGAAGGATTCGCAGGATAAAATGGTGTTAACCATTTTATCGAGAAATAGTATGATGGCTAAAACTGCCCGGCGTTGAATCGACGCCGGGCAGAAATATTATACCAACAGCTGCCCGTTGATTACCAGATGGAAGATCAGTCCCAGCGCCTGCGCCGCCTTCTGGCACAGAAGCATCCGCTTCATGAAAATTTCCAGATATTCCATCACGGAACCAAGCTCCGTATCCACCGTCAGAATCAGACGGATGCTGGTGTGCTGCTCGTCAAATTCCAGATGGCAGTCCGTTACAGAGTAATTCACCCGGTCGTGGATGTCCAGCGCCACGGTAGCCTTGTCCCGCACTCTGGAACGGCGCACGTCGGATTTGTCCGCCAGAATCAGCGCTGCCGCGAAGGCGCTCACCGGCTGGCCGGTGCCTTCGTCGTGGTTGCCGATGGCCGTGACAATGGCGGCAATTTCCTCCGGCGGAAAGTTCATTCTGTCAAGGATGCGGAACGCCATCACCGCGCCGCTCTGGCTGTGATCCACCCGGTTCACAACGTTACCAATGTCGTGGAGATAACCGGCGATCTTCACCAGCTCCACGGTTCTCTCCGGGTAGCCCAGCGTTTCCAGAATCCAGCCCGCCGTCTGGGCGACCCGGGTCACGTGCTGAAAGCTGTGTTCCGTAAATCCAAGGGCTTTCAGCGATGCATCCGCCTGATCGATGTACACCCTGACCGCTTCGTCCTCTTTCACCTGTTCGTAAGTCATTGTTTTCCTCCTGTGGTATCCCGCCGGGATACCTTCTTTCTTTATCATTTCTGCTTCCTTTTAACTTTATCCAATCTATGTAAAATTTGTTACCGGGAAATTGTAAAGCTTCTTTACAATCACGCCTTCTTCTTTACTTCACCCGCGGACTGTGCTATACTTTAGGAAACGATTTCCGGTTTTCCGGTAAAAATAAGGAGCATCCGCTACTATGTATGAACAATATTCTTCTCAGGAATTTGAAGAAAAATACACCTATTCCGGTAATTTAGGCGCATTCTGGACGCCGGAAAAGACCGCTTTCCGCCTGTGGGCGCCCACTGCCGGGGCCGTTTCCATCCGCCTGTACCGCAGCGGCGACCCGGGTGCCGACGACCTTCTTGCCCAGCTTCGGATGCAGCCCGACGTCTGCGGCACATGGACGGCGGAACGGTTCGGAAACCTGAACGGCATTTACTACACTTACGTCGTCACCGTGGACGGCCAGACCCGGGAAGTCTGCGACCCCTATGCAAGAACCACCGGCGTCATCGGCTGCCGGGGGATGATTCTGGACTTGGCTTCCGTCAATCCCCCGCAGTGGGACACCGATGCAGACCCCCACGCCGGTAAGTCCATCACCGACGCCGTAATTTACGAGCTGCACGTCCGCGACCTGTCCTCCGACCCCAGCGCCCATATTGCGAACAAGGGCAAATTTCTGGGGCTGACCGAAACCGGCACAAAGACCCGGGGCGGCCACCCCACCGGTCTTGACCACATCAAGGCGCTGGGCGTCACCCATGTCCACCTCCTGCCGATGTATGACTTCGGCTTCACCGACGAAAGCCGCCGCCATCCCCAATACAACTGGGGCTACGACCCGGTGAATTACAACGTCCCCGAAGGGTCTTACGCCACCGACCCGTTTCACGGCGCTGTCCGTGTGGCGGAGGTGAAGCAGATGGTCAAGGCGCTCCACGACAACGGCCTGAGTGTGGTCATGGACGTAGTATACAACCACGTGTATGACGCAGGGGCGTTCTGCATCAACCAGATCGTCCCCGGCTATTTCAGCCGCATCAGCAGTGACGGCAAATACTCCAACGGCTCCTTCTGCGGCAACGACACCGCTTCCGAGCGGAGTATGGTGCGCAAGTACATCGTGGATTCCGTCTGCTACTGGGCGGACGAATACCACATGGACGGCTTCCGCTTCGATATCGCCAGTCTGATCGACACCGTGACCATCAACGAGATCATGACCGCTGTTCGCCGGAAGCACCCCAACGTGATCTTCTACGGCGAGGGCTGGGATATGAAGACCGAGCTGACCAAGCCCGGTGTCCGGCTGGCAGTGCAGACCAATTCCGCGATGGTTCCCGGCTTCGGCTTTTTCAGCGACACCATCCGCGACCTGCTTCGCGGGACTACCTTTGAAAGCACCGCGCCGGGGTTCGTCGCCGGGGCGGTCGTGTCCAAAGAAGCGCTGGAAGCCTGCTTCATGGGAATGCCGTCATGGGCGGCTCAGCCAGACCAGTGTGTGAACTACGCCTCCTGCCACGACAATACAACTCTCTTTGACCGTATCGCCCTCACTGCCCCGGACGCGCCCGTTGAATCCCGGATTCGGATGAACAACCTCGCCGCCGCGTTTTATATGCTCTCGCAGGGCGTCCCCTTCCTGCAAGCCGGTGAGGAAATACTCCGCACCAAGCCCGGGAAGCACGGCGGCTTTGACGACAACAGCTATCGCTCCCCGGACAGCGTCAATTCCCTGAAATGGGCGACTCTGGACAAGCCGGAGTATCAGGATGTTCTCAGCTACTATAAGGGCTTGATTGCGTTCCGGAAAGCCCACGCGGCACTTCATCTGTCCACACGGGAGGATGTTCAGCGCTGTGTCCACCCGGTGTACTGTGAAAATGAACACTGTGTGGCGTTCCGTATCGACGAGCCGGAGGGAGAGATTTTCGCCGTCTTCAACGCCGATGCCCAGCCCGTCTCCGTTTCCCTGCCGGATGGACATTGGAACGTGAACATCCGGGACGGCCGCGCCGGAACGGAAACCATGGAAACGGTGTCCGGAACGGTTTCCGTCTCCCCCATTTCCGCCATGGTTCTGACCCGCAGAAAGGCAATCGAGGTCGTGGCAGGGCTGATCTGGGACGAGGGCAAATTTCTGATCTGCCAGCGCCCGGAAAACAAGGCGCGTGGACTGCTCTGGGAATTCCCCGGCGGCAAAGTGGAAGCGGGCGAAACGCTGCCTCAGGCGCTCCAGCGGGAGTGCATGGAGGAATTGGCCGTCAAGCTGGACGTCCGCGACCGGTTCATGCAGGTCGAACACAAATACCCGGACATTTTCATCCGCCTGACGCTGTTTCACTGCGTTATTTCCGAGGGCGTCCCCCAGGCGCTGGAACACAACGCCCTGCGCTGGATTCACCCCAGCGAGACTAAAAATTTCACTTTCTGCCCCGCCGACGCAGACATTCTAAAAGAAATTGACCGGGTATACGGCGGCAGCAAGCCGCTCTGATACTAGTTTTCAATAAAACGGTTAAAAACCGTTTTATTCGGCTGCTGTTTCAGCAGCCAGCGGCGTAGCCGCAAAAAAACGTAAGTCCATACATTTCTCGCCGCTACCGGCGGCCTGCGAAGAATTCGCAGGATAAAATGGTGTTAACCATTTTATCGAGAAATAGTATGAGGAAGCACCGTCGGCAATTCTGCCAAATGAGCGAACCAATTCTTGACATTTGACAGCATTTTTACTATAATACAAGTAGGAGAAGCCACTGCATTCTCCGAAGGAGGTTCTTTATGGAAAAGAAAATCATCACCATCAGCCGTGAATTTGGTTCCGGCGGACGCACCATCGGCCACAAGGTCGCCGAGCAGCTGGGCATTCCCTTCTATGACAAGGAGCTGGTCAATCAGGTCGCCCTGGAATCCGGCTTCGCCCCAAAATTCGTTGAGGAACACGGCGAGCATTCCCCCAGCAGCAGCCTGTTTTCCTACGCTTTCGCCCCGCAGGGCGTCCCCGGCGTGATGAATGGCCTGTCCACAGCCGATTTTCTGTGGAATATCCAGTGCAGCGTGATTCTTCAGCTGGCGGAGAAAGGCCCCTGCGTCATCGTCGGGCGGAACGCGGACTACATTCTGAAGGATCGTCCCGACGCGCTGCATACCTTCATTTTTGCGGATATGGCCTTCCGCGCCGACCGCATCGTCCGTCTGTACGGCGAGTCTGACAAGAGTCCGGAGGCGCGTCTGAACGAGAAGGATAAGCGCCGCCGCGTCAACTATCAGCACTACACCGGCCGCACCTGGGGTCAGTCCCAGAATTATGACATCTGCCTGAATTCCGGCGTCCTCGGCATTGACCAGTGTGTCGATATCATCGTCGGCGCCGTGGAAAATTCCAAAAAGTAAATTACATAGGTTTGCCCTGCACCTTCCGGTGCAGGGCATTCTTTATGAATCAGACAGTGGCCGTTTCCTTTTCGGAATCGGCAATGTTGATGTTGACGCCGTTGACCTCCACGTTCTCGTCGGCGGAGATCAGAATGTACTTCACGCCGCCGATGACACGAGTCTCGATCAGGTCGCTCCGGGCGGGGTCTACCTTGATGACCACGTCCGGGGTCTTCACCTCAAAATGCTTGTTGTCAATGATGTTCTTGGGATGCAGGTCGGCCTCGAAGCCGAAGGTCTCATCGTAGTCCACGCTGAATTTCGCCAGATGCTCCTCGGAAACGCCGCAGGAGGTCAGGACCTCCTTCACGTCCTCTTTGGAGATCAGCAGCGGCTCCGGCACTTTGCTCTCCTTGTGCAGCTCGATGCGCTGGCACAGCTGGTCGTGGACGGTCTGCACCACGTCCAGACTGCAATCATCTCCCAGTGACGTGGTGAGCAGCGCCTCGAAGGACTTCTTCTGCTCGGCGGCGGGCTGGGGCACCGGGGTGTTGAACACCGCCTCAATCAGCGCGTCCTGAGAGGCCGTGATGTCGTGGGTGTAGTACAAAGCGTTATAGATGTTGGTCGCCCGGTCGTCAAAGGCGGGGAACAGGAATCCCAGCGCGGGGGCGGAGACCATCTGGTTCATCGCGCCGTCGTGGAACAGCTTTTCCTCCGGGACGTAGTGAAGATTCGCCTTGGTCTGCTTGACGGGGCAGATGGCGCAGAGAATAAAGGTGTAGGTCTCGTCGGAATTGTCCGCCTGAGAATCGCCGTCCTTGCTCTTGAAGGGAACGTCGTAGCTGTCGCAGCACAGCAGGATCAGGTAATTGCCCTCGATGGTAACGGTGTCGATGATCTTCTGGCAGAATTCCCGGCGAAGCGCGTCGTCCGCCAGCTTGGTTTCCCGCAGATCCATGAGCATTTTATGCTCCGGAGAGCCTGCCACCTGACTTGTCTTGAAGGTGATGTCAATGAGATTCTTGCCGATGGCGCCGGAAAGGGAGCGGCGCAGAAGGGCAAAATATTTGTCGGACTCATTCTCCGGCATGATGCCGGTACTCTGGCGAAACTCGGAGATGACCTCCTTATTGTCGTTCACATAGCAGCCGTAAATGGCCGTGATATTGCTGCGATCCCGCCGCAGATGCCGCCGGATCTCGCCGATTTCCTTATCATTCATGGTTTTCCCTCGCTTGTGTATCAATTTGCCCAGGTATTATATCACAGTGCAGCGGAAAAATCCAGTCATAATCGCTAAGGCGCGCATTACAGGGAAACCGTCTCAAGGGACTTTAGGCCAACATCCACACGGGCGTAGGCATCCGCAACCCGCTGCTGCTCCTCCTCCGTAATGGGCGTCAGGTCTTCCGTATAGAAATCATAATCGCTGTCCCGATACCACTGGTCATTGTGGATGCGGTAGGTAATGCAGTCGATCGGCACAGCCTTTCCGTTTTCTACCCGGTAGTAGGTCATGGTCTGGCCGCCGGAACCGCCGCCCCACTCCTCCAGAACGTCGCCGCTGCACAGATACAGGGTATTGCCGGAAAGAATCTCCTGAACCGTCCCATTGGAAATCCCGGCCACCTTTTCAAGGGTCTTGCCGGTGTTGAACAGAAGAAGCTCCTGCTGTCCGTCGCCGTCCAGATCCCGCAGGGAGTAGTATCGAATCCAGCTCAGGTCGGCGGAGGAAATGTACCCCTTGTAAGCGGCCAGCGCGGGGTCGTCGGACTTGCTGCTGATTTCTGCAAAGGTTTTGATCGGAATGGTAACGCCGGCATACATCCCGTAAATGTTTTCTTCCGACCAGCTATCATCGGTGATATGCTCCAGATTCTGCTCATTTGTCCCCCGGAACCAGGGATGATTTTCATCCGCCATCGCGTCGAAGCGGATAAGGGTATCCTGCACCAGCTGTCCCCCGCTGACACGATAGAAAACGTAGTCCGTGGATGCCGCGCCGTTGGAGCCGACGTTCAGAATCACGGAGTTTTCCCGCAGCTCATAGGAATTACGCTCCCCGCCGGAGAGAATATGCACCAGCTGCCCGTTTACCAGAGAATACAGGTCGTAAATCACCTGTCTCTGGCCATTATCGGCGATGATCAATTCCTCCGTGCCGTCCCCGTCCAAATCCATCAGGGCATAGCCCAGATCGCTCAGGGAGGAAACATTGCTGATCATCGGGCAGATACCCGTATTTTCGCCTTCTGCCCAGCCCCAGCCCTCCGTGATGGCGGTGATGTCCTTGTTGATGACCAGTTGATAAGCCTCCGGCATTTCATCTGCGGTTTTCTGCTGTCTTGCCGGGAAGGCCGTATAGGTCACGATCTCGGTGGGATAGGCGGTCATGATCTCGCTGGCCTGGCTGTCCGAAATCGGCTGGGCATCCGCCTCAGAACTTCCCGCAAGCCAGCCTCCTTCCGCCTGATTGATGAGTACCGTTTCCACAGCAAAGTGATAATCCTCCGTCAGGCGGAATATGGTGTCGATAATGTCCCCATTCGTCCCGGTTTTTGTGGATAAGATCACGTTATCCTTGCACAGGAAAGAATGCTGCTCATTTTCCGACAGAATATGGCTTGCCAAGTTGTCGCCTGAATAAATCCCAAACAAATCCAGAATCGCCGAACCGGTGGTAATCACCAGTTCTCCCCTGCCGTCCCCGTTCAGGTCGATCAGGGTGTAGCCGTATTTGTCCGCCGTCACCACTGCGGGGCTGATATCGTTAATCATACACTGCACCGCTGTCCAGCCCTCGCTGTTGGCCGAAATATATTTGGCAAGAATCGGCTGGTAAACCGCAAGGTCTGCCGCTTCATCCAGCGTTTTCTTCTCCTCATCTCCGGAGGTTAGGGAGAAATCAAAGCAGTCGGCAAAGGCCTGCATGGTGATTCCGGAGATGAACATCTCTCCTGCCGTAGCGTTCATTCCAACGACGATAACCAGAGAATCCCCTGTGTCGCAGAGAATCAGGGAATTGTCCTGCCCGGAGGCCAGCAGCACCGGCGTTCCGGCAGTCGTGGTATAGCTCTCCCAAGTCCAGTCGTTTACGTCCCCGATTTCCCAATAGGCCGTGGAAAGATCGTCTTTCATGGCGCGGTAGACCCGGTATTCGATGGGCGCAGGGCCGACGCCGGTAAAGTACGTGCTGCCCCAGAATTCAAAGTTTCCGTGGGTATCAAAGCTTGCGTTGCTGGTAGTGGACTCCATACCATTGCCGGTGCGAATCATGGACTTCAGTCCCAGCGCGGAAAACATTTTCTCGGCGGTATCGGCGCTCTGGGAGGCTCCCACCTTGCTCAGACCGTATTCGCCGCAGATTTCGTCTATTTTCTTCGCCATTTCCGCAGTCCGGCAGCCATAGGCGCGGTACTCTTCTCCAAGGGTTTCGTCCACATTCTCGGAAGTGCCGTTGTTCTGAACGTATTGGAGAACCTCCATGCTTGCCTTATAATTCTTGGATGCCTGAAGACTTTCCACCGTCAGCGGCTCGGTAGGGACATTGGACATGGACGGCGGAGTCTTGTCCGTCCGTCCGAGGACAAAAATGCCCAACAGCACCACCGCAAACAGCGCCGCGGCGGCGGGAATGATCGTCCACCAGCGCTGAGACGATACCTTCTGCTGATGCGCGCCCCGGCGATGGGGCTTTTCGGCGGGAAGCTGGGCTTCCAGAGCCGCGCGCATTCTGGCAATCTGGGCAGGCGTGGGGTTGACCGTGTTCAAAGCGTCACAAATCACTTGACTTTTCATCTGTCAGCACCTCCTAACATGGTCATAAGCTGCTTTCTTGCCCGGGACAGGCGGCTGCGGACGGTGCTTTCCGGACAGTTCTGATGGGCAGCAATTTCCGCAGTGGTGTATCCCTCGTAGTAGTACAGATAGACGACGTCCTTGTAGTCTTGGGGCAGCGCCAGAATGGCGTCCAGCACGTCGTTTCCCGTCTCCGTTCGATCCTGTGGCAGAGATGTGTAATCGTCTATGTTCTCATTTTTACGCCACCACTTTTTCAGGGTGTCCTTGCAGAGGTTTGACGCCGTGATAATGAGCCACGCCTTTTCGTGGCGTTGGTCTGCAAAGGGCTTTCCGTTGGACATCAGCCGCAGGAAGGTCTCCTGGGTCATATCCTCTGCTTCCGGGGCGTTTTTCATGTATGCATAGCAGACACGGTAAACGGTGTCTACCTGGCGGTCATAGATTTCCATGATTTCTTTGTTGGTGCGCAGCAAAGTAGGCATTTGCCTTCCCCCTCCTCTCAGATAAGAAACGATTCAATGGGTCAAAATGTTGCATGGCAGATTATTTTTTCGCAAAAACGCTGTCATCCCGCCACAGCGGGATGACAGCGCTTCGTTTTTCAGCTCCACAGGCATTTCCAGTTCTGAACAAAGTATTCCACGCCGGAATAAACCGTGGTGAGCACAATAACACCGATAACGACCCAATTGAGTACGGTCACACCGGGCAGCGCCATCATGACGCAAAGCCCCACCATGGTGCTGGCGGTCTTGACTTTGCCGCTCCATCCGGCGGCGATCACGTGCCCCTTCTGGACGGCGATCAGCCGCAGTCCCGTTACGGCAAATTCACGTGTCAGCACGATCATCAGCGCCCACGCGGGAAACACGCCCCACTGGCAGAACATACACATGGCGGCGATCACCAGCAGCTTGTCAGCCAATGGGTCAAGGAATTTTCCAAAATCCGTGACCTGATTGTAATGCCGGGCAATGTAGCCGTCTAAAGAATCCGTCAGGCTGGCAACGATAAAAATGGCGAGGGAAATGTACATCCACATTCCCGGCGCGCCGCCGGATAAGTACATGGTCACCATAAACGCCGGGATCATTGCCACCCTCACCAGCGTGATTTTACTTGCCAGCGTCATGCCTCTTCCTCCACTACATAGCCGCACAGATCGCCGTCGGTGCAGCCGTCAATTTTTACCATGACAAAATCGCCCTCGTGAACAGGCTCGTCGGACGCAATCCAGACCCGGCCGTCGATGTCCGGGGAGTCGGCAAAAGTGCGGCCGTAGAACTGCCCGCTTTCCTCGTCGTAGCCGTCCACCAGAACCTCCATGGTCTTGCCCAGCTTTTCGGCGTTGTAGGCGTCCATGATCTCCGATTGCAGCATTTCCACGATCTCCGCCCGCTTGACGGCGGTGTCCGTGTCCACGTGCTCCATCTGCGCGGCAGGGGTGCCTTCCTCCGGCGAGAACGCGAACGCGCCGACGCGCTCCAGACGTTCCTCCCGCAGGAAATCGCACAGCTCGCCGAATTCTTCCTCCCCCTCACCGGGCAGGCCGGTGATCAGGCTGGTGCGGATGACCAGTCCGGGAATTCCGGCTCTCAGCCTTGCGAACAGGGCTTTCAGAAACTCCCCGTCGCCCCGGCGGTTCATCAGCTTCAAAATTTTGCTGTTGCAGTGCTGGATGGGGATATCCAGATATTTGACGATCTTCGGCTCGGAGGCCATGACCTGAATGAATTCATCGTCGATTTCGTCGGGATAGACGTAGTGGACGCGAATCCAGTGCAGTCCGTCGATCTCGCAGAGCTTCCGCAGAAGCTCCGGCAACAGGCGCTTATGCCCGGGCAAGTCTGTGCCGTAACGGCTGGTGTCCTGCGCGACCACGATCAGCTCCTTCACGCCGCTGTCCGCCAGCATCCGGGCTTCGTAAAGCACGTCGTCCATCTGGCGGCTGCGGTATTTGCCCCGAAGGGAGGGAATGACGCAGTAGGAGCAGTGGTTGTCGCAGCCCTCGGCGATTTTGATAAAGGCGTAGTGTCCCGCCGTGGTCATGATGCGTCCCGTTTCCACTTCCGGTGCGTCGATGGAGCCGAAGTCCACCACCTGCTCCCCATTCAGGAGCTTTTCGATGGCGGGAACGATTTCCGTGTAGCTGCCGGTACCCAGAATGCCGTCCACCTCGGGCATTTCCTTCAGAATGTCCCCCTGATATCGCTGGGACAGGCAGCCGGTGACCAGAATTTTGCCCACCAGGCCTTCCGCCTTCAGGGCGGCGGTCTGCAAAATGTAGTCGATGGCTTCGGATTTCGCCGAGTCGATAAAGCCGCAGGTGTTGATGACCACCACGTCGCTGCCGACCACATCCGACTTGACGGTATGTCCCGCCTCCTGCACCCGATACATCATCCGCTCGCAGTCCACCTGATTCTTGGCGCAGCCGAGGGAGATAAAACCAATATTTGCCATAATTCAGAATTCCTCCTGAAAATCTTCTGTGTCAAAGGAAAGCGCATCCAGCGCACGCCGGATGGTCCCGTAACTGTGACCCCGGCGGATCAGCGCGTCAACGGCACGCCTGACCTGCTTTTCATCGGAGTCCGCGTCCAGACGGCTTTTCAGAAACGCCGTGATTTTCTCCGTCTGGTCTGGGTAGTCCGCAAGTGCCTCGTCCCAGTATTCTTTTGGGATACGTTTCTCGTAAAGCGCCTGCTTGGCGCGCATCAAGCCGTAGCCCTTGGAGATACAGGAACTGACCACCTGCTCCGCCGTTGCCCGGTCGTCTACCAGATGCAGGTCTTCCATCCATGCAACTGCCTCTTTGGCCTGTTGGGGGTCTTCCCCCTTTCGCACCAACCGGGCTTCCAAGTCCCGGCGGGAAACGCTGGCCGCAGAGACAATGCGGACTGCCCGCATTTTGGCGGACATCTGTCCGGCGGCGGTGCGGAGGGCTTCCGCCTCCTGCTCGTCCAGCTCTTTACCGGAATAGAGCGCGAAATCCTCCACCGTCTGGCGGTACAGTCCCATCCGGCTTCCGTCGTCAAAGGTCACCCAATAGCGCCCTGCCCGGTCCGGAGCCGTTTTCAGGGACTCAACCTTCATCGTCGAAATCGTCGGCGCTGACGGCTACCGCTTTATCGGCGGCCTTGGCGGGGGCTTTGGGTGCGCCGTTGTTCAGCTTCCACAGGTTCTCCCGCACCTCGGCTTCCACCTTCTCGGCGATGTCGGGGTTGGCGATGAGGTAATCCTTCACGGAGTTCGCGCCCTGACCGATGCGCTCGTCGCCCATGGAGAACCAGCTGCCGCTCTTCTGGATGATGTCCAGCTGAACCGCCAGATCCACCAGCTCGCCCCACTTGGAAATGCCCTTGCCGTAGAGAATCTCAAACACGGCTTCCCGGAAGGGGGGCGCGACCTTGTTCTTGACCACCTTGACGCGGGTCTTGTTGCCGATGACGTTATTGCCCTCTTTGATGGACTCAATGCGGCGCACGTCCAGACGGACGGAGGAATAGAATTTCAGCGCGTTGCCGCCGGTGGTGGTCTCCGGGTTGCCGTACATCACGCCGATCTTCATACGCAGCTGGTTGATGAAGATGACCACACAGTTGGTCTTGGCGATGGTGCCTGCCAGCTTCCGCAGCGCCTGAGACATCAGACGCGCCTGCAAGCCGACAAAGGTATCGCCCATTTCGCCCTCGATTTCCTGCTTGGGAACCAGCGCGGCCACGGAGTCCACAACCACCGCATCCACGGCGCCGGAGCGAACCAGCGCGTCGGTGATCTCCAGCGCCTGCTCGCCGGTATCGGGCTGGGACACCAGCAGATTGTCCGTATCCACGCCCAGCGCGGCGGCATACACAGGGTCAAGGGCGTGTTCCGCGTCCACGAAGGCCACCTCGCCGCCCCGCTTCTGGGCTTCTGCCAGAATGTGCAGCGCCAGCGTGGTCTTACCGGAGGATTCGGGGCCGTAAATCTCAATGATTCTGCCCTTGGGCACGCCGCCGATACCCAGCGCCGCATCCAGCGCCAGAGAGCCGGTGGGGATGGCCTCCACGTTCATTTCCGGGCGGTCGCCCAGACGCATGACCGTACCCTTGCCGAAGTTCTTGTCGATCTGGGCAAGCGCCGTCTGCAATGCCTTCTTCTTGTCCGACGCGGGGGCGGGGGCTTCATAAACCGTTTTCTTTGTAGCCATAATCAATCTTCCTTCCTGCCGTACTGGGCAAGCACGGCACGTTCTCTGTCATTATAATCTCTGGTTCGTTCCAGAATGGTATACCCATTTTCTTCCAGAATCCGGCACACATCGTCTCCCTGTCCCATGCCGAACTCGAAGCAGACAAATCCACCCTTTTTCAGTGCGGGCGTGTAGTTCTCCACGATGGCGCGGTAGAAGTCCAGACCGTCCTCCCCGCCGTAAAGCGCCATTGCCGGTTCAAAATCCCTGACGCTGTGGGGAAGCGCCTGCATTTCCGCCCCGGTAACGTAGGGCGGGTTGGAGACGATCATATCATATTTCCCGAGAAATGCCGGGGCTTTCTTCGTGGCGTCCGCCTGAACGCACCGCACCCGCCCGCCGAGACGGTTCAGGCCGGTGTTTTCCTTGGCGATGGCCAGCGCCTCCATGCTCAGATCTGCCAGCGTCACCTTCGCGTCCTTGACCCGGCTGGCAATGGCAAGGCCGATGCAGCCGGAACCGCAGCACAAATCCAGTATCCGGGGATCCTGCTCCAGAAACAGCGCCTTGCGGATGGCAAGCTCGGCCACGGCGCAGGTATCGTCCCGGGGAATCAGCACATCCGGCGTCACCCGAAGGGGCAGGCCGTAAAACTCCCACTCCCCCAGCACGTAGGCCAGCGGCTCCCCGTCCAGCAGCCGCCGGACGGCGCGGCTCATGTCCCGGCAGACTTGCTCCGACGCATACAGGTCACGGTCTGCCAGAATGGCTTCCGGACTTTTCCCGGAAAAATGGCACAGCAGCTGCCGCGCCATCATCCCCGCCGTCTGGGCGTCCTCGGTTTCCAGCAGCGCATGGCGGGTGTCCAGATACAGCTGGCCGTATTGCTTCACCAACGATCAGAACCCTCCTTCTCCGGCAGCACGGCCTGTACCGCCGCAATGCCCACCTCAATCATGGAGTCGTCCGGCTCGTTGGTGGTAAAATGCTGCATCCACATGCCCGGCGCAGAAAGCGCCCGGGTAAAAGCGTTGTCGTTTCTTCCGCACCAGCGGTTGATCTCGTAGGTGATGCCCACCACCACCGGCAGGAGCAGCAGCTTGAAGACGATCATCAGCATCCGATAACCGAAGGTGCCGCGGATGGTTTCCAGTCCGGGGAAGATCGCCAGCAGCGCTGACGACGCGATGGAAAACACAAGAATGGAGATCACCATGACCACCAGAAGGAAGCTGGTGCCGCACCGGGGGTGCAGCCGGGTCATCTTACGCACATTTTCCACCGTCAGGGGTAGTCTTGCCTCGTAGCAGCGGATGGTCTTGTGCTCCGCGCCGTGGTAGGAAAACACCCGCTTCATGTCGGGCATTTTGGACACCAGAATCATATAGGCCATGAAGATCACCATGCGGATGACGCCCTCCACCAGATTCAGAAGCAGCGTACTGGTAATGATTTTGTCAAAAAATCCGCCGATGACCATGGGCAGCAGGAAAAACAGGCCGATGGAAAGCAGCAGTCCCATGGCCACGGCAATGCCGACGATGGCCTTCTGAAAGGCTTCGCTTCCCAGCTTCTTTTCCAGCCACTTGTCAAATTTGGACGGCTCCTCCTGCATTTCGTCGGGAGCCAGATCAGCAGACCGCAGCAGCGCCTTCACGCCCACGATCTGCGCGTCGAAGAAGTTGAAAATGCCCCGGATAAACGGCCAGTTTTTCCAGGAGTCGGGCGGGTTCAGCTTCCGCGGCGAAACCTCCACGGTCAAGCCGTCCTTGCCCCGGATGACGATAGCGTCCTTCTCCGGCCCACGCATCATGATGCCCTCGATCAGTGCCTGACCGCCGATCATGGTCTTGAATTTTTCACAGTTTTCGGTTTCTTTGTTTGCCATGGTTTCTCCTTAATGTTCCGCCGGAAGACGAATGGTCACCAGCGTGCCGCCGCCCTCGGCGTTTTCCAGCGTCAGCGTGCCGCCGTGCATTTCCACGATCTCGTCGCACACCGCAAGGCCAATGCCCGTGCCCCGGACGCTGGAGCTGCCTTTGTAGAATTTTTTCTTCACCAGCGGCAGCTCGTCCTCCGGAATGCCGGGGCCAAAGTCCCGGATATAGACGATCACATCTTTGCCGTCATAGGACATGGAGGCCTCAATACGCTTGCCCGAGCCGCCATGCTTGGCGGCGTTGTCCAGAAGATTCAGGAACACCTGCCGCATCCGCTGGGGGTCGCAGGGAATTTCCGGAATGTCCTCGTCGTTGTCCAGATAGACCAGTTGAATGCCGTCCTGTGCCAAACGGCCGCCGTACATATACACCGTGTCCTCGAATTCACCCCGGATGTCCGTCATTTCCACGGCCAAGGTCATGCGGCCGTCCTGCATCCGGGTGAAGTCCAGCAAGTCCATGACCATTTCCGTCAGGCGCTTGGCCTCGCTGGAAATGATCTTCATTCCCTGCCGGGTGTCGTCGTTCAGGTCGTCTCCGGCCAGCAGCGTCTCACTCCATCCGTTGATAACGGTCAGAGGGGTGCGCAGCTCATGGGACAGCTGGGAGACGAACTCCGCCTGCATTTTTTCGTTCTGGGCGATTTTTGTGGACATTTCATTGATGGTGTCCGCCAGATCGCCGATCTCATCCTTGAAGGGCGTCTGAATCTGGACGCCGTAGCTGCCGGAGGCGATTCTCTGGGCTTTTTCCGTGATCTCCGCCACAGGATTTAAGATGGAGCGGATGCAGTAGCCGCTGCTGAGCAGCACTACCGCCAGCACCACCGTCAGCACAAAGCAGCAAACCAAGCACACCAGAATGATCTGCCTGTTCACCAGCCGGGTGGAGGTCACGTAGCGCAGCACACCGATGACCTCGCCGTTGGAATAGATCATGGGGCAGGAAACCGCCATGATACGCTCCCCGGTGTCCGGGTCGCGGCCGATGTAGGAGCTTTTGTCCCGGATGCTGATGGCGTCCCAGATATCCGACGTGCTGGGAGACGGCCCCGCCCAGGGGCCGTAGGAGGACGCCACGAGACTGCCCTGATTGTTGATAAATTGCAGCTCAATTTTGCCCTTGTCCTCAAAGGTCTTGGCATAGGTGATACAGGACTGGTAGTAGTCGCCGTAGTCCTGATTGATATAGTCGGCAAAAAAATCCGTAGTGGTTTTCGCCCGGTTTTCCATGTCAGACTGCATGTTGGAGTAGTAGTAGGTGGCGTAGGACGCCGTTACCGCCATCACGCACACCAGCCCCAGGGCGAAGACAACGCCGACGGTGTTCAGCAGCCAGCGTTTTCGCAGGCCGCCCGTCTTTTTCATGGACTTCATGTTCATTCCGGGTTAGGCGCCCCACTTGTAGCCCAGACCCCAGACCGTGGTGATATAGGTGGGATTGGAAGTATCGTCCTCGATTTTCAGGCGGAGACGGCGGATGTTCACGTCCACGATCTTCAGCTCGCCCTCGTAATCCCGTCCCCAGACGGCAGAGAGAATGTCCTCACGGGAAAGCGCTCTGCCCGGATTCTGCATGAACAGCTTCAGGATCGCGTACTCCACCTGCGTCAGGCGGATACGGTTACCGTTCTTCTCCAGCGTGTGGTTGCGGGTGTTCATCACGAAGGGTCCCTGCGTCAGCAGCTCGGAGCTGGCGGAACTGTCGCCGCCGATACGGCGGTACAGCGCGTCAATGCGGGCAGTCAGCTCGGCGGGAGAAAAGGGCTTGGTGACATAGTCGTCCGCGCCGGTCATCAGGCCGGTGACCTTGTCCATCTCCTGTGTGCGGGCAGTGAGCATGATAATGCCCATCTGCTTGTTGGAGGCGCGGATACGGCGGCAGACCTCAAAGCCGTCCATGTCCCCCGGCACCATAATATCCAGAATGGCAACACCAATGTCCGGGGTCTCGGCAATGGCGTCCAGCGCCTCCTGACCGTTCCCCGCCTCGATGGCGTCGTACCCTGCCCGCTTCAGGTTAATGACCACAAAGCTTCGGATATTCAGTTCATCTTCCATAATCAATACTTTTTTCATATGACACCCCTCAAGTCTCTCCCGTTTTCCAATCCTGCTGAATCAGATGGAAGTTGTTGATAAGTTGATTCTCTGTAATGCCGAATTCCGCCGCATTCGCTTCCAGCTTCGCGGCATAGACCACGCCCTCCGCACGATAGAAGGCAAACCGGCCGTCCACCGTGGCGTCTTCCTCCCGGCTTCCGCCGGTGAGTACGTAGATGGAGAACACGTCGGAGGCTTCCCGGTAGTCCTCATCCCATACATAGAACGTATATCGGCCGCCGTCCTGATCCACCGACACCCGCGGCGCCCAGCTACTCGCCAGCTGCATATACCAGCCGCCTAAGTAATTGTGGAAGGTAAAGAACTTGTCCATTTCCCTGCCCTCCAAGTCCATGGCGAACCAGCGGATGAGGAACTTCTGCTTACCCTCCTGTTCCGGGAAGACACGCTTCATGGTGATCAGGCTGGGAAGCTCCATCACGCCGTCGCCGTCGATGTCCTCGGCGTAGACGTAATAGTTCCGCAAGGTCTGGACGCTGGTGTCCGAATCCCGGGAATAGGAAATATTGGAAAAGCGGTCGTTTCTCCAGGCAAATACGTCGGTTACGATGGCGCTGTTATTCACCGCGCTGGCGACGAACACCGCGGGCGTTCCGCCCAGCAGCCGTCCCACCGTGATCCGCCGGATGTGGGTCGCGTCCTCCGACACGTTGACCTCCACCGAGCGTTCAATATTGCCGTCCTGCATCCGGTACAGCACCGCAGAGCCTGTCCCGGTTTCCGATTCACCGGGAAGAATGACCATCAGCTCGCTGCATCCGTCGTCATTCAAGTCGCAGGTAATAAATTTGGAGTAGCCCACCATCATCAGCTGCTCGGCGCTGCCGCTGGAAAAGGAGTACACCGACACACTGCGCAGCACCTGATCGCTGAGCTGCCGCCCGACCACCAGCTCGTAGCCGGGGGCGTTGTCCATCTGCACGTATTCCACCTGCTCAAAGGCGGAGCCATTGCTCTGGATGACCTCCATCAGGCGGCACGTGCCGTCCTCCTCCTGCCGGAAAATCAGCACCTGCAAAGGGTTGGCAGAGTTTCCCTGCGCAAAGACGATATATTCCTCCACGCCGTCGCCGTCCAGATCTGCCATCTGCACCGTCTGCTGGTTTTCTCCGGAGACCGGCGCGGAATAGCTCAGGCCGTACATGGCGGAATCGATGGCGGATTGCAGGCTGTCATACTCTTTCGAGCGCTTGGGCAGCGCATACATTTCATCCACCGTCTGCAAGGCGCAGCCGGTCAGCAAAAGCGACGCGAGGATAAGCAGCGGAAGCAGCCATATTCGCTTTTTCACGGCATCAACTCCTCTTGATTGATTATTATACCACAATATGTTCTAAAAGAAAAGCTATTTCAGCACAACATTTGCTTCTCCGAGCACATTTTTCAGCTCAGAAAGCATACTTTCCCGGATGCAGCACTGCGTGCCCCTGCGCCGGCCGGTGTCCGCAAAGAACAGCACAGCCTTGCTTTCGCCGGGGAACATGTTCAGAATGCACCGGATCTTGGGATACAGCATCCCTTCCTCCCCGGGAAGCCGAAGGTACAATGTGCCGCTCTTATTTACATTCTGCGGCTGCTCCGGCGGCGCGCTGCCGTCGGCGTAGTCCGAAATGGGGCGGGCGCGGTTGATGACGATCTGCGGCTCCTTATCGTCCCGGAGGGACAGCCGCCCGGTGATGACCACGGCGCTGTTTTCCCGGAGGTAGCCGCCGTACTGATCCAGCACATTGGAAAATGCCAGCATCTCTATGGACGCCGTATCGTCTTCCACCGTGACATACGCCATCATGGAATTGTTCCGGGTGGTCTTCATTTTCACGGTCTGGACGATGCCCGCCACGCTGACGATCTGATCATCCTGGAAGCCGTTGTCCTCTTCCATAAGGCTGCCGATATGGACAACGTGGGTGTTGTGCAGGTACGGCCGGTAATCGTCCATAGGATGGCCGGAAATATAGATGCCGGTGGTCTCCTTCTCCATGGAGAGAAGCTCCCCCTTGTCAAGCTCCTTGAGCTTGGGAATCGGCACCTTGCCCGCCTCGTCGTCCTCGTCCAGCATGGCAAACAGACCCATCTGCCCTTCCAGATTCTTCTTCCGGGAGGCGGACACGCTGTCCATCATCTGGTCGTATACCGCCAGAAGCTCGCTGCGATGATAGCCGAAGCAGTCCATCGCGCCGCACTTTATAAAGTTTTCCACGGCGCGCTTGTTCAGCTCGCCCTCCCCCATCCGTTCCAGAAAATCTTCCAGAGAGCGGAAAGCGCCGCCCTCCGCCCGTTTGGCCGCCATGGAACGGATAAGACCGCGGCCTACGTTTTTCACCGCGCCGAGGCCGAAGCGGATGGCGTCGCCCTCGACGGTGAAGTAATCCTCGGAATGGTTGATGTCCGGCGGCAGAACCGGGATTCCCAGTTCCCGGCACTCGGCGATATAGCCGGAAATTTTGGTCGCAGAGTCCAGAACGGAGGTCATCAGCGCCGCCATGTACTGCCTTGGATAGTGGCACTTGAGGTAGGCCGTCTGGTAGGCGACCACTGCATAGCACACCGCGTGCGCTTTGTTGAAGGCGTAGTTGGCGAAATCCACGATTTCGTCGTAAATCGACTGCGCCACCGCCTCGGGTACGCCCCGAGCGATACAGCCATCGATTTTCTGTTCCCGGTCGCCGTAAACGAAGGTCTTCCGCTCGGCGTCAATGATCTTCTGCTTTTTCTTGGAAATTGCCCGGCGGATATTGTCCGCCTGACCCATGGAGTAGCCGCCCAAAGTCCGGAAAATCTCAATGACCTGCTCCTGATAGACGATACAGCCGTAGGTCACCTTCAGAATTGGCTCCAGAAGGGGCGTTTTGTAAGTCACTTTCCCGGGGTTGAACTTATTTTCAACGAACTTGGGAATGGATTCCATAGGGCCGGGGCGGTACAGCGCCACAATGGCCGTCAGATCTTCGATGGAGGTGGGCTTCATGCTGACGCACACCCCGGTCATGCCGGTGGATTCCATCTGGAAAACGCCTTGCGTCTTGCCCTCGGCCAGCATGGCGAAGGTCTCCGGGTCGTTATCCGGTGCTTTTGCAATCTGAAAATTGGGATTTTCCTGCCGCGCCAGCGCTTCCGCGTCCTGAATCACCGACAGGTTCCGCAGACCCAGAAAGTCCATTTTCAGAAGTCCCAACTCTTCGATGGTGGTCATGGTGTACTGGGTGACCACGGTATCGTCGTTCCGGGACAGCGGTACATAGGTATTGACCGGCTGCGCCGTAATGACCACGCCGGCGGCGTGGGTGGACGTGTTCCGGGGCATTCCCTCCAGACGCATGGCCGTGTCGATGAGCGTTTTTACCCGCTGGTCGCCGTCGTACATCTCCTTGAGCTTGGGGGAGATCTTCATAGCCTCCGCCAGCGTCAGGTGGAGCGGCATGGTGGGCACCAGCTTGGCCACCACGTCCGTCTCCGCATAGGAGAAGTTCAGCGCCCGGCCAACGTCCCGGATGGCGCCCCGGGCGGCCATGGTGCCGAAGGTGACGATCTGGGCGACGTGATCCGCGCCGTATTTCTCCATGACGTATTCCATGACCTCGCCCCGACGCTCCGGGCTGAAATCCGTATCGAAATCCGGCATACTCACCCGTTCCGGGTTAAGAAACCGCTCGAAAATGAGGTTATACTTCATGGGGTCGACTTCCGTGATGTGCATACAGTATGCCACAATGGAAGCCGCACCGGAACCGCGTCCCGGCCCCACGGGAATGCCGTTGACCTTGGCGTAGTGGATAAAGTCCCAGACGATGAGATAGTAGTTTACATAACCCATCCGACTGATGACGCCGATCTCATATTCCAGCCGCTCCCGGTATGCTTCGGGCGCGTCAGGATACCGCTCGGCAAAGCCCTCAGCGCACAGCTTACGGAAATATTCCTCGTCCGTATACCCCTCCGGCACCGGGTAAGAGGGCAGATGATATTCGTGGAAGGTAAATTCCAGATTGCACCGCTCGGCAATGCGGACGGTGTTTTCAAAGGCTTCCTCGCAGCCGGGGAACAGACCTTTCATCTCGTCTTCGCTCTTGAGGTAGAACTCCTGCGTCTGGAATTTCATCCGGTTGGTGTCGTCCACGGTCTTGCCTGTCTGGATGCACAGCAGGACGTCCTGCATTTCCGCGTCCTCTTTGCGCAGGTAGTGGGCGTCGTTGGTCACCACCAACGGCAGTCCCAGCTCCCGGGCAAGGCGCTGGATACCCTGATTCACCGGACGCTGCTCCGGAATGCCGTGATCCTGCATTTCCAGAAAGAAATTCCCCTCCCCGAAAATGCCGGACATCTTTTTTGCGTATTCCTTCGCGGAATCGTAGTCTTCTTCCATCAGATACTGCGGAATCGCACCGGCAAGACACGCGGACAGGGCGATCAGCCCCTCGTGGTGCTGCTGGAGCAGCTGAAGGTCGATTCTGGGCTTGCCGTAAAAGCCGTGGATAAAGGCTTCCGACACCAGATAGCAGAGGTTTTCGTACCCCGTTCGGTTTTCGCACAGAAGCACCAGATGGTAGGGGTCGTTATCAATTCCATGAACGCGATCGGCCATGCCCCGGCGGGCGACGTAGACCTCGCAGCCGATGATGGGCTTGATTCCGGCGGCTTTGGCAGCCTTATAAAAATCGATGCAGCCGTACATCACGCCATGGTCGGTGATGGAAATGGCGGTCTGCCCCAGCTCCTTGACCCGATCCATGATGCCGTCAATGCGGCACGCGCCGTCCAGTAAGCTGTACTCCGTATGGACATGCAAATGTACAAAGCTCATGCCTTCACCTCTTCCGCCAGCTCCAGCAGCCGCCGCATCCGGCTGCCCATGGCGGGCTTCGTAATGGGCGGCTCCATCATTCCCGCCAGCTCGGACAATGACGCGGAGGGATTTTCCTCCCTCGCAATCGCTGCCCGTCTGAGCTTTTCGGGCAATTTATCCATCGCGCCCGTCTCTCTTATCATGCGAATTGCCGCAAGCTGTTCCTGCGCGGCCTCCACCACCTTGGAGGTGTTGGCGTCGTCGCAGTTGCAGCGGCGGTTGACTTTGTTGTTCAGTTCCTTTTCCAGCCGGGCTTCCATAATGCCCATGGCCGCCACCGGTGCGCCGAGGAACGTGAGAAAATCGGAGATCAGCTCGCTGTGCTTCAGGTACAGCACCTGTCCCCCGCTTCGGCTGGCCATCTTTGGGGAAAAGCCCATGACCTCCCGCATCAGCGAATCCGTCTCCCGGGCAACGCTCTGGTGAGTCGTCGCCAGCTCCATATGATAGCCCTTCCCCGGGTCGGTGACGCTTCCCCCGGCGAGGAACGCACCCCGGAGGAACGACGCTTTGCAGCAGTCCTCCTCCACCACCGGCAGATTCACATGGAGCGCCAGTGTGTCCTGCGCGTCAAAGCCGAAGGCTTCCATGATCGTCTCGATTTTATCGCTGTCCCATATCTGGAACACCAGCTTTCCCGGCGACGCAAGGCTGGGGTAGCTGTCAAAGGACAGATCAAAAGCTTTTTTGAACAGCTTCGGCAGAATATAAGCAAAATCCCGGCTTTCGGTGATGATTTTAATACCGTCAGCGGAGAAATTGTTGGCAAACAGCAGAACGCCAAAGCACTCCGCCAGAGCGCAGCAATGTTTCTGGGGCAAAATCCGGCAGACCTCCGCCTTGGCGGCAGAGGAAAAAGAGCTTGCCATGGGGAGACCACCCTTCTAATGATTCTTTCGTATCTTTACCAGATACGAACCTCCGGCTCCAACCGGATGCCGCTTTTCTGATAGACCTGCTCGGACACCTGGGACAGCAGAGCCTTCACATCCGCCGCCGTCGCGCTGCCCAGATTGACGGCAAACCCGGCGTGCTTCGCGGAGATCGCCGCGCCGCCAACCTGATAGCCCTTCAGTCCCGCTTCTTCGATCAGCGCCGCCGCATAACCGCCCGTCGGGCGTTTGAATGCAGAACCGGCCGAAGGAACGTCCAACGGCTGGGAAGCGGTGCGGCGGGCAATTAGGTCCTTCATTTTCGTCCAAATTTCTTCGGAATTTCCTTTTTTCAGGGCAAAATCCGCGCTGACCACGATTCCCGGGCGGTTTTCCAGCGCACTGTGACGATAGGAGAAGGCCATCTCGGCGTTGGACAGACGGGAAAGATTGCCGTCCAAATCCATGACCTCAACACTTTCGCAGATCTGGCAAATCTCGCCGCCGTAAGCCCCGGCGTTCATATACACGCCGCCGCCGACGGTTCCCGGTATGCCGTGGGCGAATTCCATGCCGGTGAGACCCATGTTCGCAGCGTTCACCGCCGCACGTGCCATGGTCACGCCCGCCATCACCCGGATGTGAGTCTCGTCCAGCCGTTCCATGCCGCCAAGGCAATCCTTCAGGCAGACCACCAGCCCCCGGACACCCTCATCCGGCGCCAGCACGTTGGTTCCCGCGCCCAGAATGGCACATTTGCAGTTCAGCTTGGCGCAGGCTTTCAGGATATCCGCCAGTTCGATTTTGGTTTTGGGAAACGCCATTACCTCGGCGTCTCCGCCGATGCGAAAGGAGGTATGCTTTGCCAGAGCTTCTTCAAACCGAAGCTCCACATCGGGCAGTAAAGCGGAGAGTTTCCGCTGGAATTCAGTCAACTCAGTCATAAACGCCTCCGGGTGTAAACTATGGTACAGTATAGCATATTCCCCGGCGGTTTGCAATTATGACAAACATGAAATTTATGTAACAAATGCCCCGCAGAAAGAAATTGCGGGAAAGCACCGCTTTCCCGCAATTCTTCCATTACAACTTAGTCCTGAATCGGCACCGTCTCGGGGATCTCGCCCTCGCCCTCGGTGATCGCCCGCATGTAGGCCACGTTCTTGTCCTTATCGTACAGCATGACACTGTGGATTTGACCGTCTCCGTAGATGTCCACCATATCTCCCCACGAGTAGCCTCTGGCACGCACCGGGCAGGTGCCGCTGGATTTGATTTCAAGACCAGACAGCATGGGCAGCATCTTCATAAGCAGATCCGTGATCTGGGAATTGGTCATGCTCACGGACACCAGCGGCAGAACCTCATTGGCCAGATTCTGCACGTCGGAAAGGCTCATCTTCTTGACTTTGGCCAGCAATGCCTCCATAAACTGACGCTGACGGGCGGTACGCTTGATGTCGCTTTCGCCGTCGCCCTCCGCCTTCCGCATACGGACGTAAGCAAGGGCGGTAGAGCCGTCCAGCCAGTTTTTGCCTTCCTTCACCTCGTAGTAATAGCGGTCATGGAAGTCGTTGAGGTAGTTGGCTTCCGCCGCAGTCAGCTCAACATTGATACCGCCCAGCAGATTGATTGCCTTGATAAATGCGTCAAAGTCGATCTCCACATCGTAGTCAACTTCAATGCCGAAGTTGGAATACAGCGTCTGATTCATCAGGCCCATGGCATCCGCCGTGCTGTTGGTGCAGATGTAGCCGTTGTGGTAGATGCTGGTAAGCTTGATCTTGCCGCCGCTGTGCTTCTTTCCGTTGGTATCCGTATAGTTGGGATACTGAACCAGCGTATCCCGGAGCAGTGAGGTCAGCGTCACGGTCTTTTCGTATGTGTTTACCGTGCACAGGATCATGGTATCGGCAAACCGTTCGGCTTCGCCATCACGGGCAGCCTGGCCAACCAGAAGGATGTTGATGTAGTCCGCGCTGGAAGCAACATGCGGCTCGGTAGCAACCGTTGTCTCCACCGTGGCGGCTGTCGCTTCCGTGGCAGCCGTCGTCTCCACCGGCTCCGTCGTCGGTTCGGTTCGGCTGATGGTCGGCACCTGCACCTGATTCATTTTATTGAGCATGGAGTTGTAATACACCACACCTGCAACTACCAGCGCAGCAATTAAAACTACAATAACCAGAACCACGATCAGAACGGTCTTCTTCCAGCCGCCCATACTTTGGTTCTGTGGCTTTTTTCTTTCATAGCGTCCGCTCATGTTGTTCCTCCTGAGGGATAGTAGTCGAAGATACACTAGGGAACATTATATCATGATGCCACCGGGATTACAAGCCTATTTTTCATTTTTAGCCCATTCTTAAAAACGGAAAGATGGGCAGCCAAAGGCTGCCCATCCGGTTGCTTGACTTATTTCTCCACAATTTCCAGCAGTTCCATAGGGCATGCTTTGACGCAGATGCCGCAGGCAATGCACTTGGAGGCGGGGCTGCCTTCCTCGAACACGATCACGTGCATGGGGCAGGCTTCGGCGCACTTGCCGCAGCTGACGCACTTCTTCTTGTTGATCATGTACACGCCGGTCTTGGGGTTCTGGGTGATGGCTTCGTGCTCACAGGTACGCATACACTTGCCGCACTGAATGCAGGTATTGGGCTTGGCGCCGGTACCCTTGGCCACGATGCGGACACAGCTCTTCTCCTCGTCAAATTCCTTATAGAACGCCTCGGAACAGGCGGCAACGCATTGCAGACATGCCATGCACTCCACATTTTTCTTAGCAGCGAGCTTCTTCATAGCGCAGAACTCTCCTTCGTTTTTTTATTCCCATTCATTATACATGTCTATGCAAGAAAAAGCAACAAAAAATTTCAGAAAATCCGATTTTGCGAGTTATCACATGCTAACTTTCAAAAGAAAATAAAGAAAGCGCCCACTTCGCAGGAAACGGAATAAAAAGTGTTTGCTCTTATAAAGTTGCAGAAAACTGGGTATTATTACCAGCGTAAACCCCGGCATACGGGAAATAATACGTTTGAAGCAAGATTCATTTGGAGGTAAAAACATGAAAAAATATGCCATTCTCGTACTGGTTCTCGTCCTTACCGCGGCGCTGTTTACCGGCTGCGGCTGCACCAACCAGGACCCCAGCAGAAACACTACCGTTCCCACCACGACGCCTACCGCCGCGACCACTGAGACGACCCGGGCTACCACCGCGCCCACCACGATGCCCAGCGTTGAGCCTTCTACCAACGCCACCATCGACAACGGCAACGGCCCTCTGGACGGGATGGACGACATCACGGAAAACACCGCCGCCCGTCAGGGTACAGCTGGTGTCCGATAATCCCCCGGGGCGGTTTGCCCCGGTACATATCATCCCATGTGCCGCCGTTTCGCCGTTCGCGCCTGCACCCGCAGACGAAGCACACGGGTTTTGGGTATCACGGCAGTGCTGTATGGGAAATCCTCGCCCCGGTACTGCTTCATGATCAAATCCAGTGCCCTGCGCTTTTCCTCCGGCTCAGTCACGTCCTCCAGATAGCCCCAGCCGATGACGCTTTCGTAGTTGATGGAGCACATCCCATTTTCCAGAACCAGACCGTGGGTACAGTCCAGCTCAAAGCTGGCGCGGTTGTCCTTTTCTATCAGGGTATACTTCGTTCCCTCCCACGCGCCGTGGATGTACAGCGTCATCCCATCCGGCTCCATTCCGAAGTGCACGGGGAGAATGTAGGGTACTGTGTCCGTGTTCAGCGCCAGATGAAGCACCTCGCAGCGGGTCATCATCTCCGTGATCTCGGCGGGGTCGGTCACTTCCCGGTCAGTTCGACGCATTGCGCTTCCTCCCTTACAGTATGGTTACATATCTCGTCAGATTCTTCTTCATCCGTTCCGCGGCGGTCACGGCCTGTTCCAGAAAATCCCCGCCGTCGGACTGTGCCTGCTTCCATGCGCAGGTGATCGTCTCCCCCGCGCACACCACCGCGCCGTGCCCCAGCCTGTCAAAGGCGTAAGAGCAGTTTTTGGCATTGGCGCTGGGGGAATCGTAGCCGTCCACCAGGAAAAACACCCGTGGATACTTGCCGCGAAGACTGCGCAGACTTTCGGCAGAGCTTGCCGCCGTCAGCGCGCCGATTCGGGAATAGCCCAGCTTTCCCACCGCCTCCGGCGCGAACCGGTTTATCAAATCCACCGCCACCGTATGCACCAGCCGGGAGCCGCAGAGCAAGTCCTGCAATTCCGGAGCGGATTTATTTCCGGTGCGCGCTGCCACGAACAAGTCCTTCTTCCCCTCCCGGCAGCCGGGCAGGAAGGGCTTGATGATATCGCTGCCCAAGTATCCGGAAACGACCAGCCCGTCACAGGGATAGTCGGTTTCCCCGCCGAAAAACGCTTCCGCCGTTATCTGGGCGGCGGTCGGGCTGAGCAGTTCCGGCGCATCCAGCACCGTGTAATAGCCCATGTTCCGGGCGGTGTTCAGCGTCTGCGCCAGCTCCTGCAAGCCATCGCCGCCCAGAAGGGCAAACACGCCGAAGCTCAGCCGAACTGCCGGGATGATCCCTTTCAACCCGCCGAGCAAGTTCCGGCAGAATTCACCGTACCCTTTAGCGTCGTGAGCATACCGGGGCGGCAAGTCGGTCAGCGGCAGCATCAGCTCCACCACGGAAGGATTCTTCAGCTTGCGAATCTTTTCCTGTAACATATCAATAGACATAATCCCGCCTCCGGCATGTTTTTTGTTTATTGTATCACAACTTTTTCCATCTGCAAAGATAAAAACCTTCCAGTCCTGATTTTTTTCCTTTGGGGTATACTATCTGTGAAGGGAGGGAGAATTTATGAACGCAAAAGGATGGATGCTTTCCGCCGGTCTTGGCGCTGCTGCGGGTGCGGTAGCGGTTCTGATGATGCCCAGGCAGAATCCCGTTCGGCGCGTGGCGGCAAAGGCTGCCAACAAGGCCGAAGACCTTGCCTGGAAGGTCGAGGACAAAATGAACGAGGTTCTTTGACAAGTTAACGCAGAACATCCCGGAAGGCTGTCCTTCCGGGATGTTTCCTCATAAGCCCTTATCCTGCGCTTTCAGCTTTTGCAGACGGATGGCGCACACCGCCGTAAGGAACATCGGTATCAGCAAAATGCAGGCGTTGCTCACATGCGCCGTGTAGTCGCCGTAAAACTCCACAAACCGCCCGCCGGAAACGACCAGAAGCGACACACCCCCGCACCCGGCAAGGGCGGCGCCATGGGTCAGCCATGGCGCGCCCCGGTGCTTTCTGAAACGGTACGCCAGAATCGCCAAAATAATTGCCATGACCGCGAGAACGACGCAGGAGATCGCCCCGTTGTGACTGACCGTCTGAAGCGGCTCCTCAGGGGCTTCCACGTCCCCCTCCCCTTTCAGCAGAAGCACCTCCGCCCTGCCATTCTTGGGGCTGATATACCAATAATTGTTCCGCGCGGCATCCAGTTCCTGCAATTCTTCCGGCAAAGTGGGGTCACCGTAGCAGCTGTAGGCTGTAGTTCCCCCCGCGTCATCCGGCGTAACATAAGGGTCAGGGGGCATTTGCTCCCCGAAGTGTACCCTGCCCCATGTGCTGAAGCAAAGAGTGCCCCTGTTTCCGGCCATGTCATCCGCACTGCTGATTCCCTGAACAATGTCCGTATAGTAGATACGGATGCTGCCGTCCTCCATCTTCACGACTTCCTTCACCGCCTGATCTGCGTCAAGCCAGACCGGCACTTCCCAGAGGAACGTCGCGCCCAGCACGAGCGTGATCACCAGCATCACAGCCATGGTCACCGCTAAAACCCGGCGGCGAACAATGGCCTTTCTGATCTTTTTCAGTCCCGGCGCGTCTGTTTCCACCGGAATCGCCTGGGCTTTTTTCAGAATCCCCAGCTGCTTCGCGCATTCGTCGCACCCACACAGATGCTCGTCCACGAGGGCGTTGCTCTCTTCGCTGGTCAGATTTTCCGCATACAGCGGGAGCAGATCCCGGATCACATTACAGGATAGTTTCATACATATTCCCCCATTTCATCCCGTATTTTCTGCCTTGCCCGGTGGTAGGTCACACAGGCCCAGTTTGCCGTGCGTCCGAACAGGCTTCCGATGTCACCAAAGGAAAGCTGCCCGAAGACCCGCAGGGAGAAAACCTCCTTATAGGGTTCCGGCAGGTCGTGTAGCACCCGGTGAACGGCCATGGCCTGCTGAGCGTCCATAATCTGTTCCTCCACCGCCTGCTTCGGGTCGCTGATTTCCAGCTCGTCAATGGGCTGGGACGGGCGCTCCTTGCGCAGATGGCTGAGGTAGGCGTTTCTCGCCATGGAGCATAACCAGGTGCGGACGTCGCAGTCGCCCCGAAATTTCGGCAGAGCATTCAACGCCTGAAAGAATACCTGTTCCGTCAGCTCCTCCGCAAGACTTTCGTTATGACTGATCGCCCGCAGGTACAGCTCCACATCCTGAAAATACGCCCGGTATATTTGTTCAAACTCCGTCACGGCCTCACCTCCTACACCCATTAGACGCGGGAATGGGGAAAATCTTACAGCATTCGTGAAAAAATGGGAGGGGATTTTTCCCCTCCCATATGTCAGGTAATGTCCAGCTTGACGATCTCTCCCTCCACCCGGATGCGGATGGCGGAAATGGGATGCTCAAAACTGTCAATGATTGCTTCGGAAATCGGGTCTTCCAGCTCCTTCTGGATAGTGCGGCGGAGATTTCTCGCGCCGTAGGTCACGGAATAGGCTTTCTTCACCAGCAGCTGGCGCAGATCGTCGTCCCAGGAAAGGGTAAGGCCACGGGTAGAAAGGCTCTCTTGCAGCTCCTTGAGCATGATGTCCGCGATGCCAAGGAAGTTTTCCTCCGTCAGATGGTTGAAGGTGATGATCTCGTCCACACGGTTGAGAAATTCCGGCCGCAGGAAGCCCTGCAATGCCTTCATGGTCTTTTCCTTCACCTTGTCGCCATCGCTTCGGCCAAAGCCCATGCCGCCCACACTGCCTTCGGAACCGGCGTTGGAGGTCATGACGATGATGGTGTTCTCAAAGTTCACCACCCTGCCCTGGGCGTCTGTGATGCGTCCGTCGTCCAGCACCTGCAGCAGAATGTTCAGAACATCCGGGTGCGCTTTTTCGATTTCATCGAACAGCACGATGCTGTAGGGGCGGCGGCGGATCTTCTCCGTCAGCTGTCCGGCCTCGTCATAACCGACATAGCCGGGAGGCGAACCGATGAGCTTGGAGACGGTGTGCTTCTCCATATATTCCGACATGTCCAGGCGAATCAGGCTGTCCACATTGTCAAACAGATCACTCGCCAGCAGCTTGACCAGCTCCGTCTTACCCACGCCGGTGGGGCCGACAAAGATAAAGGACACGGGCCGCTTCTTGGGGGAAATGCCCACCCGGTTGCGGCGGATGGCGCGGGACACAGCGTCTACCGCCTCGTCCTGACCGACGATGTGGGTTTTCAGGCGGTCGCTCAGCCCCTTGATGTGCTCATACTCCTGCGCCTTGATCTTGGAAGCGGGAATTTTTGTCCACAGCTCGATGATCCGCGCCAGATTCTCCATGGTCACGGCGGGCTTGGGGTGCTTTTCCAGCTCCTCGATCTTCGCCGCCAGCTGCATCAGCTTGCTGCGGATGAGCGCCAGGCGCTCATAGTCCTGATTCTCCGTATTTTCATTGAGCATCCGCAGCTCCAGCTCGTAGTCGTCCCGCTCCTTTTTCAGCTCGGCAAGCTGGGAGATTTCCTTGCACTGCAAATTCACGTCGGAACAGGCTTCGTCCAGCAGGTCGATTGCCTTGTCAGGCAAAAACCGGTCGGTGATGTAGCGCTCGGAGAGGACGACGCACTGGCGGGCGATTTCCGGGGAAATCTCCACCCCGTGGAATTCGGCGTAGGATTTGGCAATGCCCTGCATGATCTGGCTTGCTTCGGCGATGGTGGGTTCCGCCACGGTGACGGGCTGGAAACGGCGCTCCAGAGCCGCGTCCTTTTCAATATACTTGCGGTACTCGGCGAAGGTCGTCGCGCCGATGACCTGAATTTCCCCCCGGGACAGAGCGGGTTTCAGGATGTTGGCAGCGTTCATGCTGCCCTCCGCGTCTCCCGCACCCACCAGATTGTGGACTTCGTCGATGACCAGAATGATGTTGCCGCATTCCTTGATCTCACCGATCAGACTCTTCATGCGGCTTTCAAACTGCCCGCGGAACTGGGTACCTGCCACAAGCGCGGTGAGGTCAAGCAGGAAAACCTCCTTATCCCGCAGCTTATAGGGGACATCCCCCGCCGCAATCCGCTGGGCAAGTCCCTCGGCAATGGCGGTTTTGCCCACGCCGGGTTCGCCGATGAGACAGGGGTTGTTCTTCTGGCGGCGGTTGAGAATCTGGATGACCCGCTCCGTCTCCACATCCCGGCCGATGACCTTATCCAGCTTGCCCTCCCGTGCCCGGCCGGTCAAGTCCATGCAATAGCTGTCCAGAAATTTATGCCGCTTGGACTTTTTCTTTTCCTTCGGCTCTCCTTCTTCCTTTCTGGAAGGACGGGGCTGGGGCGCGGGGGTATTGCCGAAAAGCTGGTTCAGCAGCGGGAACGTGGCGGTCTGGCTGTCGATCTCATCGTCGTCAGAGCTGTTGCTGTCGTCCTTCTGGCCGAACATGCTGCTCATTTCGTCGCTGAGCATATCCAGATCTTCGTCGGAAATGCCCATCTGCTTCACGGCCTGATCGATCTGGGGAATTCCCAGACTCCGGGCACATTTCAGGCAGTAGCCTTCATTCATGGTAACGCCGTTTTCAACTTTGGTAATAAACACAACGGCGATATTTTTCTTACATTTGCTGCACATTTTTGGCTGCATAACGCTCACTCCTTTTCGGTGCAGTATAGCATATTGCGTCTGAAAAAGGTAAAACAAATTATGAACGATAACACCCTGTATCAGACGTTACCGTCGCTTCCGACCTCAAACTTTTCGATTCCATCGTCATACCACAGACGGGTCATGTACAGCCCTCCCGCCGGGACTGTCGGGCCGGCGGCGGTGCGGTTGCCGGAGGCCAGAATTTCGCCGATCTCCTCCGGGCGTATCTTTCCCTCGGCGGCGTAGACTACCGTCCCCGCCATGGCCCGCGCCATGTTGTAAAGGAAACCGTTGGCGCAGACCCTGAGGGTGACAAGCTCCCCCTGCCGCTCCACATTGTAATAGTATACAGTGCGGACGGTGGATTTGACATCCGTGCCGACGCTTCTCACGGCGGCAAAATCGTGGGTGCCCACGAACTGGCTCGCCGCCGCCTGCATCACGTTCTCGTCTAAGTGCCGGGGGTAAAACCATGCACGGTTGACATAAAACGGATTCTTAAGCCGGGAATTGTAAATCTGATAGGTGTATTCCTTCCGGGCGCAGGAGCCAATGGCGTTGAAATTCTCATGAACCTCAAAGGCTTTTGTCACCACGATATCGCAGGGAAGGTGGGTATTCAGCGCATAGGGCAGCCGCTCCACCGGGATGGTAGAGGACGTGCGGAAATTCGCCACGTACACCCGCGCATGAACACCCGCATCCGTCCGGCCGCAGCCCGTCATATGCACCGGATGCCCCACCACCATGGCGGCGGCCTTCTCCATAGTCTCCGCTACAGTGGGCAGATTTTTCTGCACCTGCCAGCCGTGGTAATGGGTGCCGAGATAAGTCAAAAACAGGGCGATATTGCGCATATTTCCCTCACATACCAAACTTTTTCAGAATAATGACCGCCGCTGTCAGAAGCGCCGCCGCGCCGAACGCGGCAAAGTCGTTACGCTGATAATGCAGCTGCTTCATCTTGGTTCTCCCCTCGCCGCCCTGATAGCAGCGGCACTCCATGGCGGTCGCCAGCTCGTCCGCACGGCGGAACGCACTGATAAACAGCGGCACCAGAATGGGGATCAGCGCCTTTGCCCGCTCCATCAGCTTGCCGCTTTCAAAGTCCGCACCACGGGCTTTCTGGGCGGACATGATCTTATCCGTTTCCTCGATCAGCGTGGGGATGAACCGCAGGGCAATGCACATCATCATGGACAGCTCATGGACAGGCACCTTGATGACCTTCAGCGGATTCATCAGGCTTTCCAGTCCGTCCGTCAGGGAGATGGGCGATGTGGTGTAGGTCAGCAGGAAGGTCGCAGTGACCAGCATCAGAATGCGCACCAGCATAAAGACCGCACGCTCCGCGCCGCCGGTGGTGATGGTAATGCCCCAGAAATCCACCAGCACCCTGCCGTCCTTGTTAAAAAACAGATTCAGCACGCCGGTGAAAACAAGGATCATCACCAGCGGCTTCATGCCCCGGACGATGGATTTTCCCGGAATGGCGGAAATTTTGATTACTGTCAGCAGGAACAGGAGCAGCACGCCGTAGGATACCCACCCGGAGGCAACGAAAAGCGTCACCATGTATACGACCAGAACAATGAGCTTCGTTCTGGGGTCGAGACGGTGAATGACGGAATTGCCCGGGAAATACTGACCGAGGGTAATGTCTTTAAGCATGGCAGTTCCCCTCCTTGAGCCGCTTGATCTCCGCCGCGGCCTGGTCGATGGTGTAGACGTTTTTCACGTCCAGCCCCAGCTTTTTCAGCTCCAGGAAAACCTGGGTCACCTGGGGTATGTTCAGTCCCATTTGGGTCAGTTCTTCGGCGTGGGTAAACACCTGGGCTGGCGGCGCGTCCATGGCAAGCTTGGAGCCATTCATCACCAGCAGGCGATCCGTCAGCCGCGCCACGTCCTCCATGGAGTGGGAGACCATCATGATTGTGGCGTTCTTCGCCTTGCGGTAGGACTGAATATTGCCAAGAATTTCCGAGCGTCCCACGGGGTCAAGGCCGGCGGTGGGTTCGTCCAGAATGAGAACTTCCGGCTCCATGGCAATCACACCCGCAATGGCCACCCGGCGCTTCTGGCCGCCGGAAAGGTCAAAGGGCGAAACCTCCAGCTGCTGCTCCGTAAGCCCCACGAACCCGGCGGCTTCCCGGACGCGGCGATCGACCTCTTCCGGGGAGAGTCCCATGTTCTTGGGGCCGAAGGCGATGTCCTTGTACACGGTTTCCTCAAACAGCTGATACTCCGGGTACTGGAACACCAGCCCCACCCGGAACCGCGCCTGCCGGGTCAGCTTCTTGTCCAACCAGATGTCCTGCCCGTCCAGCAGCACCGTGCCGGAGGTGGGCTTCAGCAGTCCGTTCAGCTGCTGCATCAGGGTGGATTTCCCGGAGCCGGTGTGGCCGATGATGCCGATAAATTCACCCCGCTCTACGGAAAAGGATATGTCATCCAGCGCCTTATGCTCAAAGGGCGTCCCGGCGCTGTAAATATAAGTGAGATTCTTCACTTCCAGAATGGGTTTCAAGAAAATACCTCCCAGCGGGTCAGGCCATCACCATATCGTAAAGTGCCTGCGCGCATTCTTTCGGGTCTAATTTATCCAGCGGAAGGTCAAAGCCCTCCTGATTCAGCTCCCAGCACAACTCCACCGTCTCCGGTGCGGCAAGTCCGATGCCGTGCAGCAGCTCCACCTGAGAGAAGACCTCCTTCGGCGTGCCATCCGCCGCAACCTTCCCCTTATCCAGCACCACGACGCGCTGCGCCTTGGCCGCTTCGTCCATGTGGTGGGTGATCAGAACCACCGTGATGCCCTTCTCCCGGTTCAGCCGTCCGATGGTGTCGATCACCTCTCGGCGTCCTCTCGGGTCAAGCATGGCGGTTGGCTCGTCCAGAACGATGCACTTCGGCTCCATGGCGATCACGCCCGCGATGGCGATACGCTGCTTCTGTCCGCCGGACAGCAAATGGGGCGCGTGGGTGCGGTACTCGTACATGTCCACCTGTTTCAGGGCGCTGTCCACTCTGCGGCGAATTTCCGGGCTGGCAATGCCCAGATTCTCAGGGCCGAAAGCAACGTCCTCCTCCACCACATTCGCCACAATCTGGTTGTCCGGGTTCTGAAACACCATGCCCACGTTTCGCCGAATGGTGATAAGCCGGTCTTCATTGGCGGTGTCGATGCCGCAGACGTAGACCTTTCCCCCGGAGGGAAGCAGAATGGCGTTGAAATGCTTGGCAAGGGTGGATTTTCCGCAGCCGTTGGTGCCGAGTACGGCAACAAAGCTGCCTTCTTCAATGGTCAGATTCAAATCCGCAAACACGGGAACACCGGGCGTGTCCTCCACGCCCGGGTACGTGTATGCCAGATGCTCTACAGAAATTATGTCGCTCAAATCAGGCATCCTCCTATTTGTTACGGCGTCCACCGTCCGGTGGCACCGCAGGGAAGAACCAGCCCGGACTGCTTCACCGGCAGTCCCAGCTCACCGGCAGCGGTTTTGCCGCCATGTGCCGCCCCGAACACCACGTCGGAAGCGTAAGCCACGGCAGAGGGCGCAAGCCCGGTGGTGTATGAATTGATGATGACGAACAGCGGGTCGTCGGACAGCAGCTTCACCGTCTCCTGTAAGAAGGGGTAAAAGCTGGTCTCCATCTTCCAGATCTCACCGCTTGGCCCACGGCCATAGCTGGGCGGGTCCATGATAATGCCGTCATAGCGCCGTCCCCGGCGGATCTCCCGCTGGATAAATTTGCCGCAGTCGTCCACGATCCAGTGGATGGGTCGGTCGGCAAGGCCGGAAGCCACGGCGTTTTCCTTCGCCCATGCCACCATGCCCTTGGAGGCGTCCACATGGTACACCTCCGCTCCCCCGGCGGCCGCCGCCAGGGTTGCGCCGCCGGAATAGGCAAACAGATTCAATACCCGGACAGGGCGGCAGGCGGAAGCCGCCGCCACCTTCTCCCGGATGAAATCCCAGTTCGCTGCCTGTTCCGGGAAAACGCCCGTGTGCTTGAAGTTCATGGGCTTGACGTTAAAGGTCAGGTAGTCCTTATAGTGAATCTGCCAGCGTTCGGGAAGCTTGTTGTCCGTCCAGTGTCCGCCGCCGGTATTGGAGCGGACATAGCGGGCATCATAGCGCTTCCATTGGGGTACCGTCCGTGGCGTATCCCAGATCACCTGTGGGTCAGGGCGCACCAGAATGAACTTGCCCCACCGTTCCAGCCGCTCGCCGCCGCTGGTGTCCAGCACCTCATATTCCTTCCATTCATCGGAAATCCAGAGCATTGGGTCTCCTCCCTCTTTCTCCTTATCTCAGCCGACGAAGCCGTCCCAGCCGCCATGCCAGCCGCCGTCCGAGCTGTTGTCCGAGCTGTTGTCCCAGCCGCCGGTGGTGTCTTCCTCCGTACCGCCGGGCTGATACTCCTCCCAGGAACTCTGGTTGTGCAGCGGGCACATGATATAAGGCGCGTCCACGCCGTTATTCAGGTTGTTGTAAAACCCGTGCCACGAAGCGGGGTTACCGTCGGAATCAATGAGATATACATAGTAGTTGGCGGTGTAGATGTCGTTCAGCCCGAAGCCGTCCGCTGCCTTGATCTCGTCCACCTCGGCCTGCGTCAGCTTCACAAGAGACCGGGACTCGATCTGGGCGTCGCTGAACATATAGCAGTAGTCGGTTGCCACACCGCCGCCGGTGACGCAATAGTCCACCTGAATGTGCTTGTCGCAGGTTCCCTCCGGCTCGTCGCCGTCGTAGACGTTCACGTAGACCACACGCTCCAGTCCACGCACATCGGCGCTGCACGCCGCGGTGGCTTTCTTGCCGGAATCCAGACACACGCCAACGCTGTGGAAAGCGTTGCCGTTATACAATCCTTCTCTGGGCAGGCCGTCGTGGATGGGCTGCATGACCGCCTTCCACAGCCGTGCCGCCGGGTTGGCGCTGCTGCCGGTGAGGTAGATCTGTTCGGGGATGTCGTAGCCGCACCATACGGCTGCGGTGTAGTGGGTGGTATAGCCGCAGAACCACCGGTCGCGGTTGGAAGACGTGGTACCGGTCTTGCCCGCGATGTTCTGTCCCGCAAAGATGGCCGCGCCGCCGGTGCCGTTGTTCGCCGCGTTGAACAAGCAGTAGTTCATATAATCCACAGTCTTCTGGCTGAGGATCTTCCGGGACTCCTGCTCATTGTCCACCACGACCCGGCCATTGCTGTCGTAGACCTTGGTGAACAGTCTCGGCTCCCGGTAAACGCCGTCGTTGGCGAAGGTCGCGTAGGCGGCAGACATTTCCCGCACGGTGGAACCAACCGTCAGCGCGCCCAGCGCCAGAGGCGCCAGACCCACGTCGGACAGGCTCTGCCCGTTGGGCAGAGGGTAATTGTCGGTCAGGGAGGCTTGTCCAAAGTTATACTTGGCGAAGCTGTAGCCGTAATCCGCACCGATGGTGTCCAGCGTCCGGGCAGAAACGGTGTTGACGGAGGAAACAATGCCCTGATAGACAGTCCTCGCGTACTGGTACTGCCGGTTATCGTTCTTCGGCCAGTTGTTGCCGTCGATATAGGTCATGGGCAGGTCTTTCATCACCGACGCCGGGGTGACCTCGCCGGACTCAAAGGCCGGGGCGTAAACGGAAATGGGCTTCTGGGAAGAACCGGTCTGGAGCTTCGCCTGCGTAGCCTTGTTGTAGGCAAGGAAAGTCGTCTTCTCCCCCACGCCGCCGGACAAAGCAACCACGTCGCCCGTCTCGTTGTTGATGACCACGATGGCGGACTGGAGCTGCTGCTCGCTGCGGGTGGTGGGAATGTTGCTCAGGTCGGTATAAACCGCGTCCACCTGTTTCTGCACGTCCATGTCCAAGGTGGTATAAATATGGTAGCCGCCCTTCTGGATGCGGTTGAGGTAGATGCTCTGGTCGTTAGTGCTTAAGTCATCCCAGACCTTGCCGTCCTGATCTGCCAGATAGCTGGCAAAGTCCACAATGACAGCGTCCACGAACCACGAATAAATGTGCTGGGAAGCGTCGGTGCTGACGGCCACCTGCTCGCCGCACTGGGGGCAGTAGCAGGTATCCCCCTCGCCGGTAAAGTGGCTGCGGGTGTTCTCATAGCTGCAGTTGTCGCAGATCGTCCAGCGGTCGGCGTCGGCGATGCCCTCTTTGAACACCATTTCCTGCGCCACAGCCGCATCGTACTCCTCCTGCGTCAGATAGCCCTGATCCAGCATTTCGCTCAGAACGTTCAGCTGACGGTAGCGGTTCCGTCCGGCACCGTCCCGCTCCTCGCCCTTGTACATATATACGCTCTCGGAATAGGGGTTGAACAGGGACGGGTTATTGGTGATACTGATGAGGCTGGCGCACTCGGCGGTGGTCAGGTTCCGCAGCTCCTTACCGAAATACTCCGCCGCGGCGCTCTTGACGCCGTAGCAGCCCCGCCCCAGATAAATCTCGTTGAGGTAATACTCCATGATAAGGTCTTTGTCGTATTCCCGCTCGAAAATCTGCGCCCGGAAAATCTCCATGACCTTTCGCTGGACGGTAACGCTCTTTTCACCCGTGTGGTTTTTGATGAACTGCTGGGTGATGGTGGAGCCGCCGAACTGCTCGTCGCCGCCGAAGAACATATTCAGGCAGGCTTTCATGGTGGTGATCCAGTCCACGCCCTGATGCTCGTAGAACCGTTTATCCTCGATGGCCACGGCGGCGTGAATCAGGTCTTCGGGGATCTCGTCAATGGACGCCCACTGACGGTCGGTGGTGGTATAAATCTGCTGCAGCAGCTGGATATCGCCGTGGTTGTCCACATAATAAATGAAGGAGGTCTGTTCCAGATCGTAGTCGTCCAGAGACCAGTCGGCGGCCTCCGTCAGAATATCCTCCTGCAGATAATCTCCCAGTGTGCCGACAAAGACCGTACCGCAGATCAGCACGATCAGCAGAACCGTCGCCGCCGCGCCGACAGCAATTTTCAGCACGGAACCGGCCACGGAGAAGATCATATACAGCAGTTTCAGCGACCAGTGGGGATTCCACTCCTGCCGGAGCTTCTTGCGCCTCCTGGGCTTTTTTTCATTTGCCATAGGGTACCTCCAATAGAAGCAGGACATGCCTGCCTGGTAAATCCATTATAACCAGTGTCATATTCGCATAACACTACTCATATCATTATACCATACCGGATGAAAAAACGAAAGCCCCAATTTATAAATAAAGTTTTAATTGTGGGAAATACTAGCAGCAAAAGGAGGAATGCATGATATGCTGAAAAAATCGGCAAGCCTTATTTTGCTTCTGTACCTCACATTGGGGTGCTTCCGGGGGTATCTGGCGCTGTTCGACAAAGGCGCTTCCGAACCGAAGCAGATTTTCCCCTGTCAGGTGTCCTCCCTCCCCGACGCCGACCGGGAGGCTCTGGAAAAAGGCATTCCCGTCCGGTCAGAGGACGAACTGAATCAGTTTCTGGAAGATTTTCTGTCCTAAAATGCCGCCCTGTTTCTGTACAAAATGACCTCTTGATTTTGCGCGCGCCCTGCGGTAGAATATAGGCATCAAAAGCGGGGGGCGATTTCCTTGGCAGACCAATACGGTTCTGATTTCATCACCATCGTGGATGAGGAAGGCACCGAATACGAGCTGGAGGTACTCAGCACACTGGAGTACAACGGCGATACCTATATGGCAGTCATTCCCGCCGACGACGGTTCCGATTCGTTGGATCTGGAGGTCAGCATTTTCAAATCCATTGCGGAAGACGGAGAGCCGATCCTCTGCGCCATCGAGGACGAGGCGGAATTGCAGGCCGTGTACGACCTGATCATGGATTCTCTTTACTCGGAGGACGCGGAATAAGCGCGGTATTCCTCCTGCTTGGTGCGTAGCGTGTCCTTTTGGACCCACATTTTCTTATTGGGACGTTAGACTTCCCGGCCTGTTTGCAGACCTCCCGCCCCCGCATCGACGGATGGTGGACGCTGGGAGCAGTAATGGTCGGGAGCGGCATCCCACCTGCCTTTTCGTGCAGGTCATAATTGGATGCGATACGGCTAAAGCGGGGTGCATGGGGAGCTTCGGCTCCCCGTGTTTTTTATTGGGGGAAACTCTGACCAGATCGCCTTCGGCTTAGCAACGTTTTTCTCACCCTTGGTTATCGCACCTGCGGGTCATATACGCGCCCTTGTAGGGCAGCCGATGCAGATTTTCTGTAAATTTTTTTCTAATTCCGTCTTCTTCGGCAGATTGCCCCTTGAAACCGGCGGGAAAATAGATTATAATACTCTGGTCTGTGCGTAAAACCAATCGCGTTATGACCAAAAGGACAAATGAGAGGATTTGATTACATGAGCGCATCCAGCAAGAAGAAGCTTCGCAATGAGCAGCAGACCGCCAAAATGACGGAAAAACAGGTCGCTGAGCAGAAGGAAGCAAAGAAACTGACGCTTTACACCACCATTTTTGTCGTCGTTCTGGCTGTCATGGTGGTATTCGCGATCGCCATTGGCGTCACCAGAAGCATCACTAACAGCGGTGTCCACGAGCGGAACACCGTAGCACTGACCGTGGGCGATCACGAGATCAGCAATGCCGAGCTGAACTACTTCTATATGAGCGCCATCAACAGCTTTAACTCCAACTACGGCAGCTACGCCGCCATGCTTGGTCTGGACACTTCCAAGCCCCTGAACGAGCAGGTCATCAACAATGACACCGGCCTGACCTGGGCGGACGATTTTCTGAACACAGCCAAGGACAATGCCCGCAGCGCCTACGCCTTGGCAGACGCCGCTGAGGCCACAGGCTTCACCCTGTCCGAAGACGACCTTGCCGATATCGACAGCACCATTAACAACATGAAGCTCTATGCCAACCTGTACGGCTATTCCAGCACCAAGGACTTCCTGAAAGCCCAGTACGGCAACGGCGCAACGGAGGAAAGCTACAGACAGTACGTTACCCTCAACGCCCTCGCCAGTGCCTACCGCAACAGCTATTCGTCTTCCCTGACCTATACCGACGCCGACCTGCGCGCCGCTGAGAGCGAGAACTACGAGAAGTATTCTTCCTTCACCTACAACACCTACTACCTCGCCGCCAGCAAGTTCCAGACGGATGAGGTTGACGCGGACAGCGATGAGGCCGTGAAGGCCGCCAAGGAAGCCGCTGATTCCCTGATCGGCGAGGATGTCGCCACCGTCGAGGACTTTGACGCCGCCATCGCCGCTCTGGATGTCAACCGGGACACCGAGGCTTCCAGCACCGCCTACACCGACCAGCAGTATTCCTCCGTCTCCACCACCATCAGAGACTGGGTCATCGACAGTGCCCGCAAGGAAGGCGACAAGACTGTCATCGCCAATACTTCCACCTCTACCGATGATGACGGCAAGGAAACTACGACCACGCAGGGCTACTATGCCGTGTTCTTCACCGGTTCCAACGACAACACCTTCCCGCTGGTGAACGTGCGCCACATTCTGATCAAGTTTGAGGGCGGCACCACCGATTCCACCACCGGCACCACCACCTACTCCGACGAGGAGAAGGAAGCTGCCAAGCAGAAGGCCGAGGAGATTCTGGACGAGTGGATGTCCGGCGACGCCACCGAGGATTCCTTCGCTGCTCTGGCCAACGAGAAGTCCGACGACGGCGACGGCACCACCGGCGGCCTGTACGAGAACGTCTACCCCGGCCAGATGGTGTCCAGCTTCAACGACTGGTGCTTCGACGAAAGCCGCCAGACCGGCAACACCGGCATCATCGAGTCCCAGTACGGCTACCATGTTATGTACTTCGTGGGCAAGAGCGATACCACCTACCGCGACTACCAGATCGAAACCGAGCTGCGCAACACCGACACGCAGGAATGGTATGACGCCACGGTGGAGGCTATGCCCATGACCGACGGCGACACCAAGTATATCCGCAAGGATCTGGTCATCAGCGCCAGCTAAGCATTCCAAGTAAAAACCACTGCCCCGGCTTCGCATCGGCGAAGCCGGGGCTTCCTTCATGGAAATTTAGGGTCTATCTGAAAACCGGGAATATGACCAACAGCGAGGGATTTTTCGCCTGCTGAAGCCATTTTTCCGCAGGAATACTTTGTGTATTACAAGGGAAAATGGTGCACAGCAGGCGGAAAAGACCCGCTGTTTGGGCATGTTGACGGTTTTCAGATAGACCCTAATCAGAGCTTCCTTTGGAATTTGCTCCGTACCGCCGCGGCGGATTTTTCTTTTTTATTTTGCCTATTGACAAAGTAGGTTGGTAATGCTATATTACCCATAGACTTACTAGGTAAATACCTCAGGAGGAATTAACTGTTATGCAAGTTTATGCTGACAACGCGGCAACAACGGCCATGAGCCGCACGGCCATCGACGCCATGCTGCCCTATCTCGACAATATCTACGGCAACCCCTCCAGCCTGCACTCCGTGGGTCAGAGGGCAAAGGAAGCTCTGGACGCTGCCCGTGAAACGGTCGCCCAGTGCTTAGGCTGCGAGCCGCGGGAGATCATCTTCACCTCCGGCGGCAGCGAGGCCGACAATCAGGCCATCATCTCCGCCGCCCGCTACGGCGAGAAGAAGGGCAAAAAGCACATCATCACCACCGCTTTTGAGCATCACGCCGTGCTGCACACCCTGGCGAAGCTGGAAAAAGAGGGCTTTGAAGTTACCTATCTGGACGTCCGGAAGGGACACAACGTCACCGCTCAGCAGGTGAAGGACGCCATCCGTCCCGACACCTGTCTGGTCACCACCATGTACGCCAACAACGAGATCGGCTCCATCCTGCCCATCGCGGAGATCGGCGCCGTCTGTAAAGAAGCGGGCGTACCCTTCCACACCGACGCCGTTCAGGCCGTCGGCCATCTGCACATCAACGTCAAGGAGCAGAACATCGATATGCTCAGCCTGTCCGGCCACAAGTTCCACGGCCCCAAGGGCGTGGGCGCGCTGTACGTCCGCCGGGGCTTCCCGCTGGTGAGCATCATCGAGGGCGGCGCGCAGGAGCGGGGCAAGCGCGCGGGTACGGAGAACATCCCCGGTATCTGCGGCATGGCGGCAGCGTTGAAGGAAGCCTGCGACCACATGGACGAGAACATGCCCAGAGTCGCCGCCATGCGGGACCGGCTGATCGAGGGGCTGAGCAAAATTCCCCACAGCGCCCTGAACGGCGACCCCGTGAACCGTCTGCCCGGCAACGTCAGCTTCTGCTTTGAGGGCATCGAGGGCGAAAGCCTGCTGCTGCTTCTGGATATGAAGGGCGTGTGCGCTTCCTCCGGCTCCGCCTGCACCTCCGGCAGTCTGGACCCCAGCCACGTGCTGCTGGCCATCGGCCGGGTACACGACGTTGCCCACGGCTCCCTGCGGCTGTCTCTCAGCGAGTATAACACCGACGAGGAGATCGACCACATTCTGAAAGTCGTCCCCGAGGTCGTTCAGTATCTGCGGAACATGAGCCCCGTGTGGCGGGATCTGCAGACCGGCAAACGGCAGTATATCCTGTAACCGTCTCCGGCGAAAAAATTGATAAGGAGAATGCATTATGGCACTGTACAGTGAAAAAGTTATGGATCATTTTCAGCATCCCAGAAACGTTGGCGTGATCGAGGACGCCAACGGCGTCGGCGAAGTTGGCAACGCCAAGTGCGGCGACATCATGAAGATCTACCTGAAAATTGAGGACGACATCATCAAGGACGTGAAGTTCGAGACCTTCGGCTGCGGCAGCGCCATCGCCTCTTCCTCCATGGCCACCGAAATGATCAAGGGCAAATCCATCCACGAGGCCATGGCGCTGACCAACAAGGCCGTGGCGGAGGCGCTGGACGGTCTGCCCGCCCACAAGCTCCACTGCTCCGTCCTGGCAGAGGAAGCCATCAAGAAGGCACTCCAGGACTATTTCGACCGCAAAGGCATTCCCTACGACGAGAAGGATTTCCCCGCCTGCGAACACTGCGCCCACTGCGAGAGCGTATGATCGTATCCACAAAGGGGCGTTATGCTCTGCGGGTGATGGTCTGTTTCGCCCAGCGGGGCGGGAACGAGTACATTCCCCTGAAGGAGATCGCGGAGTCCGAGGGCATTTCCCAGAAATATCTGGAATCCATTATGACGACCCTGTCCAAGGCCGGGTTCGTGGACGCCGTTCACGGCAAGGGCGGCGGCTACCGCCTGAACCGTCCCCCGGAGGAATACACCATCGGCAGCATTCTCAAGCTGACGGAAGGGAGCTTAAGCGCGGTATCCTGCACCTCCATGGGCGCGTCGGCCTGCTCCCGGACGGAGTGCTGTCAGGCCAAGCCCATGTGGGACAAGCTGGACAGGATGATCGACGGGTTCTTTGAGGGGATCACCCTTGCAGACCTGCTTCACGACAGCGTAACGGCATAAAAGAAACCGGCATGACGAAAATCATGCCGGTTTTTGCTGTAAAGCAGGCGTTTACATCTGGAAAATGTTCCCGAGAACTGCGCCCTTATTCTCCGGTTCCCGGGGGCGGAGGGAATCGTAGGCCAGCGCGTAGGTGACCTCCACCCGGTTGCGCAGGAAATAGAAAATGACAAAGGTCATCGCCAAATACACACCGGGGAACAGGAAACAGGAGACCGTGTCGGAGAAAGGCAGGGTGACACCCAGATCAGGCAGGAGCTGGTCGCCGTAGCCGATTGCGGCGGATACCAGCATGGCGGCGTAGTACCACCACATGCTCAGATCCAGCCGGAACAGATTCCAACGGTTGCCCTTCGTCATCACCCGGCTGTCCCGCAGAGCTGCCAGCGCGCCGATGGCGGGGCGGTCAATGATGAGATAATCCGCCATGCGGTACCGGTAGAATACTGGCGCGGCAAGGGCAAGGGACAGCACGCCAGACAGCACTGTCGCAGGCATCATGGCGTCCATGAGCTGGGCGTAGGTGGCGTCATCCAGCAGGATGCCGGAGGTGCCTGCGTTTTTGACAAGGGGCATCAGAATGTCCACCGCCGAATTGGAAAGGGGCGTCATCATGTAGATCGCGATAGCGACGTACATACTTGCCATGGCCACGCCACCGAAAATCAGCCCCTTCAGCAGCGTGCAGCGCAGCAGCACCCAGAACCGGTCAAAGCCCAGCCGCATCCCGTTGGGGGAAGCGTACTGCCCCCGGGCAATGCGGAGCATCGTGGACAGATAGCCCAGCTCCAAGCACATGAAAAAAACCGCCTGCACGATGGGCAGCAGCATTTGGGCAGTGGTCAGAGCGGAGCGGACGCCCATGCTTCCAAGGCCGCCGGTCTTGGCGATCTGCTGACTCAGAATGTAACTGACAACAGTCGCCACCGCCGACACGGCAATGGTAATCAGAGAAAAATACAAAATAATTTTCTGTCCTTCCCGGGCGTTGGCGAGCCGCCCGGCGGAAAAATCCTTCAGCTGGCGGGTGTTTCGGATATCCATGAATACGTCTCCGTTTCAAAACTGGCTTTAGCATCAGTTGACAAGGGGACACATGGTTTTCCATGCCCCAGACGGCGTCCGGCTGTGTTATCCTCGCCCGCCTGCCTCGTCTGCCTTGCCAGCCTCCGTTTATGCTCCGGGAAAACCCGAAGACCCGTCGGGCGCTCTGGCGCGTCGATGGCAAGGCAGAGGACGCAGGCTTGCCGGCGCAAGTCAGGACGATAACGCAGCCAGCGGCGTGCCAGAGCGTCCGACGGGCATGTGTCCCCTTGTCAGCTGATGCTATGATTGTTATAAACGAAATTCGGAAAAATAGCAAATGAAATTTTTGTAACAGTGGAAAAACGGGGAAAGGTATGGTATAATCCGTTCAACCACAGAAAAGAACGGAGGGCAACTATGGAGCTTGGAGAAAAACTGCGCTTGACGCGGCTGGAAGCGGGATTGTCCCAGCGGGCGCTCTGCGGGGACGAGATCACCCGGAATATGCTCTCCCGCATTGAGAACGGCGCCGCCCGGCCGTCCATGAAAACGTTGGGCTGTCTTGCTGCGCGGCTGGGCAAGCCCGTGAGTTATTTTCTGGAAGAAGATACCGTTTGTTCGCCTAATCAGGAGATCATGACCGCTGTCCGGCAGCTGTTTGACGGGAAAGATTATGCCGGGGCAATGCGGGCGCTGGCGCAGTACCGCGCCCCGGATGAAATTTACGACCGGGAGCGGCAGCTGCTGGAGATCCTCGTCCGGCTTTCCCTTGCCGAAGAGGCCATCGGAGATGGGCGGGAGCCATACGCTTTGGAGCTGCTGGAAACCGTCGCCGATTTGGGGAAATCCGCAGTCTATTATTCCGCAGATCTGGAGCAGCGCAGATGTCTGCTCCTTGGCCGCATTCCGGGGCAGGTCGTTAATTTGCCCGGTCTGGACGAGGCGCTGACCGTGCAGGCCACGTCGGCACTCGCCGGGGAAGACGTCCAACGCGCCGCCCATCTTCTGGATGGGGCGGAAGACCACACCGCCCCCTGCTGGAACTTCCTCCGGGGGAAATGCCACATGGCGCTGGAAGAATTCCCGGAAGCGGCAAAATGCTTTCTCGCCGCCGAGGGGGAGTACAACGTCCTCCGGGAACTGGAGATCTGCTACCGGGAAATGGGCGATTACAAAAACGCCTACATTTATGCCTGCCGTCAGAAGGACGCACAATAACGAAAAAACGCCGTGCCGCTGAGGAAATTCCTTGCGGCACGGCCTTTTCAATGATTTTACGCTTTTTCCATGACCCAGAGGTTCCGGATCTGCCCCTCGATCTGCTCGTAGCTCCACAGCTTTTCGGAATTGACCACGCTGTTGGGGTCATTGACCTGAAATTCGCCGTCCTTCACGCCCCGCAGGACGATGTAATGTCCCGTGGTGGTGAAATCCCCCTCCCGCATGGCGCAGATGATGGGCTTGCCCGCTTCCAGCGCGTCCACCATCTTTTTCTTGACCAGCGGAATTTCCGTGGCTTTCAGCCCCAGTCCTTCACTGCCCTCGCTGATGAGCGTCCAGGAGGAACCGCTGCCCCGGGAATAGTAGCCGTTTTCCTGGGCAAACCGGGCGACCTGCCGCGGGTTCATGTTTTCGTCGCCGGTAAGGTAGTAGCCAACCATGGCAAGACAGGTTGGGCCGCAGCCGGTCTCCGCGATAAATCCCTTCCCGTACTTTTCGTAGCCCCACATGGGGTCCCACTGCAAAAACAGCGGCACGGTCCGGCTGTCCTTCCAGACGCTGAGATCGACCCCCGTGTCCTTCCGGAAGGGGTAGTTCAGCACAAAATCCTTCGTCTCGGGGTTGCGCTCGTAAAGGTCGATCAGGCTCTGGGGATATTCGCCGTAGGAGATGCCCTTTTCCTCGGCAAAGGCTTTCACCGTTTTCTCCGCCTCCGTGCGCTCTCCGTGATAGAAGGAGATGTCCCGGTACAGGTTGTACGCGGGCTTCGCGCCCAGAACCGCCGCCGCGAGAAGCACAATGACGGCTACGGCGATCACCGCCCGCTGTTTCGTTTTCATCATAACCACATCCTTTTTGACTTTTCCCATTATACCACGGCATTTTTAGGAAGTCTTTTCGGAGAGGTTAAGAATTCCTTATTTTTAGCCTGTAAAGTATTTTCTGTCATGATGTAATTTATAAAGGGTGGTTTACACCAAATGTTACGTCATGACTGCGGCTCATTTGTGGTGAATGGAAAACAGTTATGATAAGAACACCGGATATTGTTCTCCTGACGTGCTATGACGAAAACAGAACGTGGTGACAACAAAAGGAGAACCGGGCTTGAACGATTGCCATTCTTGCACCCTTTATACAACGGAAAATGCAGGCGCGAAATGAGTTTTATCGAGCAGTTGAATTTCCTTTTTCTTCGTCCGCACCTGCGCCAGTTCATCGCTGAATGCGGAAATTGTCATCT